>OHYD01001248.1_pt1 | contig 10681 bp, 10 predicted proteins | sample 1580191 | NCBI WGS metagenome assembly OHYD01 (sample SAMEA3882510, study PRJEB24775) | human gut metagenome | biome: human-associated habitat; feature: intestine environment; material: feces | place: Netherlands | collected 2009/2010 | reverse complement strand
AAATGCCATCACCGAAGGTGATTTGAAATGCATTTTGACCAAGTTACTGTGAACGAAGTGAACAGTAACACAATATTTTGCAGTTGATTAGGAGGTGTAACCGAAGTGCAGATTTTGAGAACAATACTGACTATTATTTTTGCTATAGATTGTATTGCGCTGACTGTTGTTGTTCTGATGCAGGAAGGCAAGCAGCAGGGCCTGGGTGGAACGATTTCAGGTGCCTCAGATACATACTGGGGAAGAAACAAGGGACGTTCTATGGAAGGTGGCCTTGTAAGAGCAACTACGATCATGGCAGTGTTATTTTTTATACTGGCAGCTGTTTTAAATATGAATTTTTAGTCAAAGGAAACACTCTTGTATAAATTGCAAGAGTGCTTTTTTTACGTTGGATATCAATAAAGGAGAGCTTTAGGTGAGCAGAAAGAAAAACTGGGAAAAGAAAAAGAAATTTTCCAAGGGCAAACAGATAAAGAAAGATAAATTTAAATTAAAGAAAAGAGATCTCCGGGAGTTTGAGAAACAGGGCCTGATCAAAGAGGGTACCTTCATAGGCAACCAGAAGGGCTTTGGATTTGTGGAACTTGAGGACGAGGAAGATGATATCTTTATTCCGGCAAATTCTGTAGGAACTGCCATGCATCAGGACAAGGTGAGAGTCCTTGTGAAGAAGAAGTCCGGCAGCGGAAAGCGTCAGGAGGGCACGGTTGTCGAAATCCTTGAGCGTGGGACCACGGAGGTTGTGGGTACTTTTCAGAGAGAACGTGATTATGGATTTGTACTTTGTGACAATCAGAAGTATGCAAAGGATATCTATATCGCAGCTAAGAATTCCAAGGGAGTCCGCGATGGCGACAAGGTCGTGGCAGAGATCATTGATTATGGCGATGAGAGACATAAGCCGGAAGGCAGGATCAAGGAGGATATGGGAAGCATAAATGCACCTGGAACGGATATCCTGGCGATCGTGAAGAGTTTCAATATCCCGTCAGAGTTCCCGCCGAAGGTCATCACACAGGCAGGACGTGTTCCGGATCACGTGCTTGATGCCGACAGAGATGGCAGGATGGACCTCACACATCTTCAGACCGTGACGATTGACGGAGAGGATGCCAAGGACCTCGATGATGCGATCTCTCTTACAAAAGAAGGCGATATCTATCATCTTGGTGTGCATATCGCAGATGTGAGCAACTATGTTCAGGGAGGCAGCGCACTGGACAAAGAAGCACTAAAGAGAGGAACCAGTGTGTACCTTGCAGACCGTGTGATCCCGATGCTTCCGGAGCGGCTTTCAAATGGAATCTGTTCACTGAACCAGGGAGAGGATCGACTGACTTTAAGCTGTCTTATGGATATTGACAAGAACGGCCAGGTGATCGATCACAAGATCGCAGAGACGATCATCCGCGTGGATCGAAGAATGAGTTATACGCAGGTACGCTGCATCCTGGAAGACGGCGATACTGAGACAAGCCTTGAGTATGCGGATTTTGTGCCAATGTTTTTCCTGATGAAAGAACTTTCAGAGCTTCTTCGGAGCCGCAGGCACCACAGAGGATCGATCGACTTTGATTTTCCGGAGAGCAAGATCACCCTCAACGGCGCGGGAAGAGCGATCGATGTGCAGGCTTATGAGGCGAATGTGGCGACAGAGATCATTGAGGATTTCATGCTGATGGCAAATGAGACCGTTGCAAAGGAGTACTGTCAGGGTGAGTATCCGTTTGTATACCGTACTCACGAGACCCCGGATCCGGAACGTGTGGAGAGTCTTCTGACGCTTCTTCGAAACCAGGGGATCTCTGTGCAGAAGGCCGGTGAGGAGATCACCCCGAAGGAGATCCAGGAGATCATCGAAAGTATCCAGGGACTGCCGAATGAGACAATGATCAGCCGTCTGACCCTGCGTACGATGAAGCAGGCAAAATATACGACACAGTGCAGCGGTCACTTTGGTCTTGCAGCGAAATATTACTGTCATTTTACTTCTCCGATCAGGAGATATCCAGATTTACAGATCCACCGTATCATTCGTGATAATATAAGGGGGAGACTTCAGAGAGAAGGAAAGACAGAGCATTACAGAGAGATCCTCGAACATGTTGCACAGCAGTCCAGTGCATGTGAGAGAAGGGCACAGGAAGCAGAGAGAGAGTCAGACCGCTTAAAGAAAGCTGAATACATGTCTTATCATCTCGGTGAAGAATTTGAGGGCATCATTTCAGGCGTGACTGCTTATGGATTCTATGTGGAACTTCCGAATACCGTCGAGGGACTTGTTCATGTGACGAGCCTTCGGGACGATTATTATTCTTATAACGAAGAAACTTATGAGCTGAGCGGCGAACTGAGCCACAAAGTCTACCATCTCGGACAGAAAGTAAGAGTCAGGGTGGCAGATGCGGATGCTCTGAAGAGAACGGTAGATTTTACCGTTGTTGAGTAAAGGAGGGAATTTTATGGCGAAAGCAACAGGGATCAAACTGATCGCCAACAACAAAAAAGCCTTTCATGATTATTTTATAGAGGACACTTATGAAGCCGGTATTTCTCTGGCAGGAACAGAGGTAAAGTCCCTTCGTATGGGCAAGTGCAGTGTCAAGGAATCTTTTATCCGTGTAGAAAAAGGCGAAGTATATATCTATGGAATGCACATCAGCCCCTATGAGAAGGGAAATATCTTTAACAAGGATCCTCTGCGTGTCAGGAAGCTTCTTCTTCACAGACATGAGATCAACAAGATCGAGGGCAAACTTCAGGAAAAAGGTCTCACGCTGGTTCCTCTCAAGGTGTATTTCAAGGGCAGTCTGGTAAAGGTTGAAGTTGGTGTGGCGCGAGGCAAGAAGCTCTATGACAAGAGACAGGATATTGCAAAGAAAGACCAGCGAAGAGAAGCTGAGAGAGAGTTTAAGGTTAAAAATCTGTAACTTTAAAAATTGTATGAATTTTGGGACATTTAGTTGACAAGAATCTGAGACTCTGTATAATTAAGTTAAATAATAATGACATCATAGGACTATTACGTAATAGGAAACAGGAGGGAATAGATATGCTCAAAAAACGTTATTTGGCCATTGCAGGGCTTGCTGTGCTGGCAATAGCTGCATCAGGCTGTGGCAAGAAGAATACAACGGAACAGACACCAGTCCAGGTAACGCCTACTGAAACTCCTCAGGCGACGCCTACGGTTACGATAGAACTTGTAAATATGGAAGAGACAACGGAGAAAAATGTAATCGGTGAAAAGACAGCAACAGCTTCCAAGGTTGCTATTGTAAACCGCACCGGTTCAGAGATTGCATCTATCTATATCAGAGAGACGCCATCTGATGATGCAGATGAGGACACTGCTGACGAATGGGGTGATGATCTTGTAAATGGTATGTTCACTCTTAAGAATGGAGAGAATGCAGTTTATTATTATGAGAAGCCATCTTCTTCAGGAAGCACATACGATATTCGTATCGCCTACACAGATGAAGATGCAAACGAATGTTTCTTCAGAAAACTGCCACTGGCATCTATGAAGCAGATTACTCTTCGAATGGACGGAGAGGGAGAAGATTCGATTCCTTATGCAACGTATTTTACAACAACTGGAAGTAAAGAAGTATCTACTCTGAATGAAGTGAAGAAGAGACTTGGTCTTGACACCGATAGCGAAGAAGATGTGACACCGACTCCGGATCCATCTGATTCAGCCGATCCGACGCAGGCACCGGATGATTCTAATAACACAGCCAATCCGACACAGGCACCAAATCCGGATGATAACAACAATAACAGTAATAACGGTGACGACGGAGATAATACAAGTCCGACAGATTCTACGATTCGGACAGCAGAGGGATATATTGGCAGATCATTGGATGATCTGGTTTCAGCGATTGGCGATTCCAATTCATCAGAATATGACGAAGACCCGGATAATGGCACAAGCGGTTATTATTATTACGGAAACTTCACGGTTTCAACAACTGTAGATGCCGATGGAAACGAAGTTGTTACAGGCGTATGGTAAGAATACTGATGCAGATGCATCGGAGGAAAGGATAAATAACTATGAAGAGGATTTTACTGAAATTAAGTGGAGAGGCTCTGGCAGGAGCAGAGAAGAAAGGATTTGATGAGGCTACAGTCATCGCTGTTGCAAAGCAGATCCGCACAATTGTAGAAGAGGGAACTCAGGTAGGTATTGTGATCGGAGGAGGAAACTTCTGGAGAGGACGTACCAGTGAGACCATCGACCGCAATAAGGCAGATCAGATCGGTATGCTGGCTACAGTCATGAACTGCATCTATGTATCTGATATCTGCAGATATCTGGGACTTCGCACAGAGATTTTTACACCGTTCGCATGCGGCGCATTTACAAGCCTCTATTCCAAAGATGCAGTAGAGGAAGGCTTTGCACAGGGCAAGGTTCTGTTCTTCGCAGGCGGTACAGGCCATCCGTATTTCTCTACAGATACAGCAACCGTACTTCGCGCTGTTGAGATCGAGGCAGAGGCGATCCTTCTTGCCAAAGCCGTAGATGGAATCTATGACAGCGATCCGAAGGTTAACCCGAACGCTGTGAAATACGATGAGATCAGCATTCAGGAAGTCGTTGACAAGAAACTGGCAGCTATGGATCTTACAGCATCTATCATGTGCCTGGAGCAAAAAATGCCAATGCTTGTTTTTGGCCTTGAGGAAGAGAACAGCATCATCAATACAGTTCATGGTAAATTCAACGGAACCAAGGTAACTGTATAAAATAAAATTACAAGAGGGAGATTTGACAAATGGATGAAAGAGTTCAGAAATATGAGCAGAAAATGACCAAGACACTGAAAGGCTTCGAGGAGGAACTGACAACGATCCGTGCAGGACGTGCAAACCCGCATATTCTTGACAAGATCACCGTAGATTATTATGGAAGCCCGACACCGCTTCAGCAGGTGGCAAACATCACAGTGCCGGAGGCACGTATGATCCAGATCCAGCCATGGGAAGCAAGCCTGATCAAAGGAATCGAGAAAGCAATCCTTACATCTGATCTGGGACTGAACCCGAACAACGATGGTAAACTGATCCGTCTGGTACTTCCGGAGCTCACAGAGGAGCGTCGTAAAGAGCTGGTAAAGGATGTCAAGAAGAAAGGTGAGGCTGCCAAAGTTGCTGTCCGCAATGTCCGCCGTGATGCAAACGATGCATTCAAGAAACTTGGCAAGCAGGACGTTTCCGAGGATGAGATCAAAGACCTTGAGGATGCTGTACAGAAACTGACAGATAAATTTGTCAAAAAGATCGATGAAGCAGTAGATACCAAAGCAAAAGAAATCCTGACTGTATAATCCCGGTCAGGTGGGGAATGAGGAGAGGGAGAGCCGGAAACAGGCTCTCTTTCTGTTGCATAAAAAGAAATAAGAGGAGAAACATATGAGAGTACCAAATCATATAGCTATCATTCTTGACGGAAACGGCAGATGGGCGAAGGCAAAGGGGATGCCGAGAGGATACGGACATATCAAGGGATGTGCAAATCTGGAGACGATCTGTGATGATATCAAGGATCTTGGCGTAAAATACCTGACGGTCTATGCTTTTTCGACAGAGAACTGGAAACGATCCAGAGAAGAAGTAGAGGGCTTGATGAAGCTGTTCCGAAGCTATCTCAAAAAATGCATGAAAAGCGCAGAGAAAAACCATATGCGTGTCAAGGTCATCGGTGATCCATCCGCGTTTGCACCGGATATTCAGGAGAAGATCCGCCAGCTTGAGGAGTTTTCCAAGGATTACGATGAGCTTTATTTCCAGATTGCACTGAATTATGGAAGCCGTGACGAAATCGTGCGAGGTGTGCGTAAACTGGCTCAGGATGTGGCAGACGGCAAACTGGTTCCGGATGCGATCGATGAGTCATGCTTTGAGAATTATCTGGATACTGCCGGAGTTCCGGATCCGGATCTTATGATCCGCACAAGTGGAGAATTAAGACTTTCCAACTTTCTTATGTGGCAGCTGGCTTATACAGAATTTTATTTCACAGATGTTCCGTGGCCAGATTTCCATAAGGAAGAATTAATTAAGGCAATTGAGAAATATAATGAGAGAGACCGCAGATATGGCGGGGTCAAGGAGGAGTAAATAAAGATGTTTAAGACACGATTGATCAGTGGTATCTTTCTGGTGATTGCAGCACTTCTGACGATCATCAGTGGAGGATATGTACTTTTTGTAACTTTGCTCTGTGTTTCTCTTCTTGGAATCCAGGAACTTTATAAGGCAATGGGTGTCCATAAGGATGGCGTAGGACTTCTGGAACTCGCAGGATATCTGGGGACGATCCTGTATTATGCTTCTCTGCTCCTTGGATTTGAGAGATACGGAATGATGGCAGTCCTTCTGGGACTGGTGCTTCTGATGTTTGTATATGTGTTTACATATCCGAAATATGAAGCGGATCAGGTGATGTCAGCATTTTTTGGAATCGTTTATGTGGCAGTCATGCTTTCCTTTATTTTCCTTACGAGAAATCTTGAGGGAGGTAAATTCCTTGTATGGCTGATCTTCCTCTGCTCCTGGGGATGTGATACCTGTGCCTATTGCGTGGGAATGCTGATCGGCAAACACAAGATGGCACCTGTATTGAGCCCTAAGAAATCCGTCGAGGGAGCTGTCGGCGGTGTTGTGGGAGCAGCAGCACTTGGCGCGATCTATGCGGCTGTGACTCATGGACCGATAGTGGAATATGCAGTGATCTGTGCAGTCGGTGCACTGATCTCTATGGTAGGAGATCTTGCTGCATCTGCGATCAAGAGAAATCGCGGCATCAAGGATTACGGCAAGCTGATCCCGGGACATGGAGGCATCCTTGACCGTTTTGACAGTGTGATCTTTACTTCACCGATCATCTTTTATCTTGCGAAGATGATCCTTGGTTTATAAAATTCAGATGAATGGAGGAACTCTGTTTTTATGAAGAAAATTGCGATATTAGGTTCAACAGGTTCTATCGGAACACAGACGCTGGATGTTGTGCGCGCAAACGGCGATATTGAAGTCCTTGGTATCAGCGCAGGACGGAATATTGCGAAGCTGGAAGAGCAGGTCAGGGAATTTTCTCCGCAGCTCGTGGCAGTCTGGGATGAAAATGCAGCCAGAGATCTGGCACAGAAGATCCAGGATACAGATACGAAGGTAGTGTCCGGTATGGACGGACTTTTGGAACTGGCAGCAATGCCGGAGACGGAAATCCTTGTTACCGCGATCGTGGGAATGCTTGGGATCCGTCCTACGATCGAGGCAATCCGTGCAGGTAAGGATATTGCGCTGGCAAACAAGGAAACTCTGGTAACTGCAGGACATCTGATCATGCCGATGGCAGAGGAATATGGTGTGAAGATCCTGCCAGTGGACAGTGAACACAGCGCGATCTTCCAGTCTCTGAACGGAGAACATAAGGAAGAAGTACATAAACTTCTGATCACAGCGTCCGGCGGACCTTTCCGTGGAAGAAAGAGAGCTGATCTGGAGCATGTGACCCTGGAGGATACCCTGAAACACCCGAACTGGGTAATGGGACAGAAGATCACTGTAGATTCCGCAACTCTTGTCAATAAAGGGCTTGAGGTCATGGAGGCGAAGTGGCTTTTTGGTATGGATCTGGATCATATCCAGGTTGTTGTACAGCCGCAGAGTGTGATCCATTCCATGGTAGAGTTCAAGGATGGAGGAATCATCGCCCAGCTTGGAACACCGGATATGCGCCTTCCGATCCAGTATGCGCTTTATTATCCTCATAGAAGATATCTTGCGGGAGACCGGCTTGATTTTGCGAAAATTGGACAGATCACATTTGAGGAACCGGATATGGAGACCTTCCTGGGACTTCCGATGGCAATCCAGGCATCCAGAGAGGGCGGTTCCATGCCGACCGTATTTAACGCGGCGAATGAACTGGCAGTAAAGAAATTCCTGCACCGTGAGATCCGGTTCCTGGATATTTATGATATTATCGGGCAGGCTATGGAAAGACATATAAAGATCGAGCATCCACAGCTTGAGGATATTCTGGCAGTAGAAAACGAGACTTATCAGTGGATTGAAAGCAGGTGGTAAATTGAAGATTCTGATTGCGATCATCATTTTCAGTGCAATCATTTTGATACATGAGCTGGGACATTTTCTCCTGGCGAAATTGAACGGGATCAGTGTGACGGAGTTTTCTCTTGGAATGGGACCGAGATTATTCAGTGTCCAGAAAGGAGAGACACGTTACTCTGTGAAATTACTTCCTCTTGGCGGTTCCTGTGCCATGGTTGGCGAGGATACGGCAGAGGAAGAACTTCCGGGATCTTTTAATGCGGCTCCGGTATGGGGCAGGATCTCTGTCGTGGCGGCAGGCCCGGTCTTTAACTTTATTCTGGCATTTATCCTGTCGGTGATCATTGTCGGTTTTGTCGGTTATGATCCGGCAGAGATTGTGGAAATACAGCAGGATTCTGCCGCGTCAGAGGCAGGACTTGAGGCAGGCGATGTGATCACGGAATACAATGGATACCATGTGGATCTGGCGAAGGATCTGTATGTGTACAGTTATCTGAACTCACTCAATGAGGGAGATACAGTTACACTTAAAGTACGCCGCGATGGCGAAACGAAGGAAATCCAGTATACACCGGATGTTTCGGTGAGATATCTTCTTGGATTTAACCGTTCGGATGCATCTTCGATGACAGTAGAATCTCTGATCGAGGGAATGCCTCTTGAAGCGGCGGGGCTTCAGCCGGGAGATACGATCACGGCGATCAACGGAACAGAGGTTGCGGATGGAGAAGCATATGATGCTTACCTTCAGGAGCACCCGCTTTCAGATGAGCCGGTGGAGATTACTTATGTGCGTGACGGACTGGATTATACGGCAACGATCACGCCGCAGGAATACCGCACACCGGTACTTGGATTTTCCTATAATCTGGGATATCAGAAGGCGAACGGGCTTGAAGTGCTGAAATATGGTACCCTGGAAGTGAAATATATGATCCGTACTACACTTCTGAGTCTGAAACAGCTTGTTACAGGCGGCCTCGGCTTTAAGGATCTGAGCGGCCCGGTGGGGGTTGTGGATGCGATCGGAACCACTTATGAGGAGAGCAAGAGCGAGGGCGCGCTGATGCTCTGGATGAATATGCTCAACATGGCGGTCCTTTTGTCGGCAAACCTTGGTGTAATGAACCTTCTGCCTCTTCCAGCACTTGACGGAGGAAGACTGGTATTTCTGATCGTAGAAGCAGTCCGCCGCAAACCGATCAACCGAGAGATCGAGGGTATGGTCCATTTTGCGGGGCTGATGCTTCTGATGGCACTGATGGTCGTGGTCATGTATAATGATATTATGAAGATTTTCTGATATAGTTACAGAAGTGGTATTGAGGTTATGAGAAATAAAATTTTGGCATCGCTCATGCTGGCAGGACTGTTCCTCGGCAGTGGTTTCTGTTATCCAGAAAGCATGACCCTGGCAGCAGAACAGCAGAAGAATACAGATTATACGAATGATGACCTGAATTATGAAACAGATACTCTCAAAGTAAATATAGAGCAGAAGGACACTGGTTATACGAAATACTGGGTAGCACATGTGCAGACATTCAGTACCGAACAGCTGAAATCTGCTCTATGTGGTGGAATTTATGGTAATCCGCGCAAGACAACTTCGGAGGAGCTTGCTGCACATGATGGTATCATTGGAATCAATGGCAGTGCGTTTTCCTATGGTTCGGGCGAACCTGCACCTGGCAAGACGATGATCAAGAAAGGCATAGTTTATAATGATGTCTATTCCAATGGAAATATCTTCTGCGTAACAGAAGACGGCGGGATGTTTACCGCTGCTGCGGGAATGACAACGAAGGATCTTCTGAACCGTGGTGTGCAGGATACATACTGTTTTGGACCGACGCTTGTGGAGAATGGTGAAGCAAGTGAGATTTCCGGACAGTTCCACCAGACTTCCAGATATCAGAGAGCAGCAGTCGGGATGGTAAATCCCGGCGACTATTATCTGGTGGTTGTAGATGGTAAGGGATACGGCGGTTCTCAGGGAATGACATATCAGGAACTGCAGCAGGTATTTACAGATCTTGGATGTGATTATGCATACAATCTTGACGGCGGAGGTTCCGCAACCCTGGTATTCAAAGGCAAAGTGCTGAATACCCTGACCGACAACGGCAAAGAAAGAGCTTGCGGAGATATCCTCTATTTTGTGGATGCGGGTAATGGCTCTGAGGGAAAAGACATTGTTGTACATGAGAATGAAGGAATGATAAGCTCATCGGGAGACTCTATATGGTAGTCTCCCGATTTTTGTGCTGTTTTACGCTCCTGTGGCATAAACTATCCTGAGAGCTTTTAGCAGGAGAAATGAATGAGATCTTATGGAGATATCCGGGCGCAGCAGGAGAACGTTGATGAGGGCGGGCTCAAAGTAACAGTGATGACGGCAGACGGGACACGACCGGTGGAGAATGCACTGGTCAGGATCTCGTATACCGGGGAGAGTGGTCAGACGATCGAGGAGGTCAGGACGGATTCGTCCGGGCAGACACCGGTACTGGATCTGAAAACACCTCCGCTTGAGTACAGTATGGAGCCGGTGGAAGAACAGCCATACGCGGAATATACC
>OHYD01001241.1_pt1 | contig 10733 bp, 9 predicted proteins | sample 1580191 | NCBI WGS metagenome assembly OHYD01 (sample SAMEA3882510, study PRJEB24775) | human gut metagenome | biome: human-associated habitat; feature: intestine environment; material: feces | place: Netherlands | collected 2009/2010 | reverse complement strand
TCCAACGGGTTTCGGGTTTGGATTTCGGACAGCCGTCACACAGAGTGCTGGATTTTCTGCGGAACAGAATTGTTCCGGTGTGCCGCTCCAGGTCTGTTCGGTTTCATAGGTCAAGTCTGCACCAATATACATCGTGGTATCAGAAAGCTGATACTGACAGAGTGCCTGTGCAATCTGCCGAACGCCATCTTTTGCAGAGCAGAAAAAGAATGTCAATGCATGCTGAGCAACCGCACACGCAATCGAACCAGCTGTATAGGGCTTTCCGTGCAGGCTGCTGATGAACGCATCTTCCATTGTTAACCCAAACTTTGCCCCCAGTAATTGCAGCGAACCAATCCCCGGAATTACGGTGATTTCCCAATCTGGATACCGATTCCGAACCGTTCGATAAAAGCTATAAAGTAACGGGTCGCCGGAAACCAAAATGGCAACCGAATCGGTTTCCAGCAGGGTCGGCAGCTGCTCCAATAAGGCTGACAATTGTTTCATGGGAATCTGTTTCTTTCCGGCTGCCAGCTTGAGAAACCGCTCCGAGGCAATCACACAATCCGCCTGTTCTAACACCTGCTTGGCAAGGGGCAGCAAATAGTCCGGCTGCCCACTTCCGCCACCAACCAACCATAATTTATGCATCCTGACACCACGCCTTTCCAACTTGTGATACTTGTTCTGTTTCTGCCAGCACCGTTCCAGTGCGGTCTAATAGAATCAGTCCGATTTGCATCGTTCCATGCGTTCGCTTCTGGCAATTCTCTAACGCTGCCTCTGCAATGCTCTGCCAAACAATATCGGAAAACGGCATCTTTGTAAGCCGTTCCTGCATTTCTGTGGTGGTGTTGCAAGCATACAGCTGTTGAATTTGTGCTGTGGTCGCCCCAGCAAGTGCAGCATGCGTGCAGAGAATTTCCCGTTGTCCGCCTGCGGTGTGGCTATGCAGATAGAAAATATTCGCTGCTGGTTTCATCAGCTTTCCGGCAACGCCTGCCAGCAATAGCGTCTGCATCCCAAATTCTTCGGCACAGTCCAGCAGATACCCCAAATAATTGCTGCACAATACAATTTTTCCGGCATGTTCATAGCGTTTTTTCAGGTAGGTTTCCCCAGCATAGCCCGTCACCAACGCACACGCTGTTCCATATTCTGCCCGACACATAGACAGCTCCAACCGCAGCGACTCCCGTACCGCCTCTTCACTCATCGGACGCACGACACCCGTTGTTCCTAAGATGGAAATTCCTCCAACAATCCCCAATCGCCCATTAAATGTACGTTCTGCAATCTGTTCCCCGTTCGGAACGGAAATGGTTACGATGGCACTGCGTGTTCCAATCACCGACCGCACTGCCTCAGTAATCATCGTTCGGGGCACGGGATTGATGGCAGGTTCTCCGACAGGAACACGCAAGCCCTTTTTCGTGACGATTCCAACCCCTTCGCCAGCTTGAAACGTCACTGCTCCGTCTGTTGTTCCAATTTCTACCTTGGCACAGACCAAACAGCCGTTGGTCTGGTCGGGGTCATCACCAGCATCTTTCCGAATGCCGCAAATCGGGGCTTCCTGCGGTTCGACCGCAAGGGAAAGCGGCTTGCCAGATGGCAGTGTGTATGCAATTCGATCCGGACAAGTTCCAGCCGTCTGCCAAAGCACCGATGCCAGAGCTGCAGCTGCTGCACAAACACCCGTGGTATATCCCTCTCGCAATGGTTTCATGCCTGCTGCTCCCATTCTTCCAAAATCTGATAAATCTTTTTCGTGTCCAGATGTTCCCGAATTGCATCTGCCAGCTGATTGTATTGCCGTTCTTTCTCCTGTTGAAAATCCCGTACGGGGGACAATTCTTCTGCTCGTCCAGTCTGTTTCCGGAGCAGTTGCAGCAGGTCTGCTGTAGTTTCAGCTGTATCAAAAAATCCATGCAAGTACGTTCCATAAACCGTTCCGGCTTCGTTGCAGTAACCGTTTAATGTGCCGTCTGCTCGTCTGGTAAATGGCATCGCATGGCTGCCGGCAATCGAACGCCCCATATGAATTTCATAGCCCGTAATTGCACTTCCTGCCAGCGGTGCAAATATGCCGGATGGCTCTGCAATCGTCCCTTGTACTTGCTGCTGGTGCTTTTGGGGTTGGAAAATGGTTTCCATGTCCAACAGTCCCAGCCCTCGCAGGCTGCCGCCACCCTCGGTTTGGTCGGGGTCGGAAACCTGCTTGCCCAACATCTGAAAGCCACCGCAGATTCCAAACAGCAAGCAGCCTTTTTCATGCAGTTTCAAAATGGCTGCTTCTAAGCCGCTCTCTCGCAGCCATCGTAAATCGGAAAGCGTGTTTTTTGTTCCCGGCAAAATCAACAAATCCGGTGTGCCCAACTCTGAACGGTGCGTAACATAACGGACAGAAACGCCCTCGATGCCGGACAATGCTGCAAAATCGGTAAAGTTTGCAATGCGGGGCAATCGAATCACAGCGATATCCAGTCCTGTTCCATCGGCTGTTTGCACAGATAACTGCTCCGCAAGGCTGTCCTCTTCCTCTAAATGCAAGGGCAGATATGGCAGCACACCCAACACCGGAACGCCTGTCAATTCTTCCAGCATTGTCAAGCCACTCTCTAAAATGCTGATGTCCCCACGAAATTTATTAATGATGATGCCCTGAATCCGGCGGCGTTCCTCCGGTCGCAGCAGGGCAATTGTTACATAGAGCGAGGCAAACACACCGCCTCGGTCAATATCGCCCACGACAATCACGGGCGAATCCGAAATGGCAGCCATGCCCATATTGACAATATCCACATCTCTTAAATTGATTTCTGCCGGACTGCCAGCCCCTTCTAATACAACAATGTCATATTCTTCTGCCAGCGATTCATAGGCGGTGCGAATCTCCGGAATCAGTTCCTGTTTTCGCTGGTAATATTCTTTCGCCCGCAAGTTGTCATAAACTTTCCCGTTCACAATCACCTGCGAACCGGCTTCGCTGGTTGGCTTTAAAAGAATCGGATTCATGCGAATATCCGGCGCAATGCCAGCTGCTTCCGCCTGCATGACCTGTGCCCGTCCCATCTCCAGGCCGTCTTTGGTGATATAGGAATTGAGTGCCATGTTTTGCGATTTAAACGGGGCAACCCGATAGCCATCTTGATGAAACATCCGACACAGCCCAGCAGTAACAACGCTTTTTCCGGCTGATGACATCGTTCCAACTACCATAATGGACTTTGCACGCATAGAAAATGCCTCCTTTCTGGTTATAAACAAGCTTTTAATGCCTGTAACAAAATCTGATTTTCTGCATGGCTGCGAATCGCTGTACGGTAGTATGTCGCATCCAACCCAACATAATTCTCACAGTGCCGAATAAGAATGTGCCGATGCAGCAACCGTTCCTGCAAGTCCGTACAAGCTGCACGGAAAAAGACAAAATTCGCTGCTGGTTTCCAGACTTGCAGCGTTGGAATGGCTTGCAAAGCATGATAAAAAGCAGGCTGTTCCTGCTCTAAAAAGGTCTGAAATTGCTGCTGGTAAGCAGTATCCTGCAAGGCAGCGATTCCAGCAGCAGCTGCCAGCGTATTCACCGACCAAGGCTGTCCAGTCTGACGAACTTTTTTAATCAAGGCAGTATCTGCACAAACGCCATACCCCAACCGCAAACCCGGAATGGCAAAGCGTTTCGTCAGCGATTTCAAGAAAAAAACATTCGGATATGCTGTACAGCTTGCAAGCAAAGAGGCTTGCTGTGCCTCGCTGGTCATGTCGCAAAAACATTCATCCAATATCACCCGAATGCCGTTCTGCAAACAGCAATCCAGAATCGGAATCAGTTGGCTTTTTTGCAGCAGTGTTCCAGTCGGATTGTTGGGGTTGCAGAGCATCAGACAATCATATTGCCCAGTTTGCAGCTCTGGCAAAATCACATCGGTTATTGTCAAATTCGGCGACATCTGCCAGTATATCACAGAACAGCCAATTTCCTGCAAGGCGGTTTCATATTCTAAAAAAGATGGAACAGGCAACAAGGCTTGTTTCGGATGCAGACACTGCAATGCCCGAAAGAGCACATCTGCCCCACCATTTCCGCAGACAATTTGCTCCGGCTGCAATGCATGATGGGTTGCAATCGCCTGCGTCAAGGCAGTCTGCTGTGGATCTGGATAGTGCACCAAGGTGGGAATGGCAGCAGAAATCGCCTGCTTAACCGACTCCGGCACACCAAACGGGTTGATATTGGCGGAAAAATCCAGTAAATCCGGTGCATTTGTTTGATCGGTATAGATGTTTCCACCATGCTGCATGGATGTCATAACTTCCCTCCTATCGCAGACTGAGACACAAGAGCAGACCGCCCACCAATCCGGCAAACAGCAGGCTGCTCCCGAACAACAGTTTGTTTGCAGTCAAAATATCGGTTGGCTGTGCGTGTCTGGTTGCATCGCCAATTGTTGGCTTTTCTACTACTTTTCCAAAGTAAACATGTGTTCCGCCTAGCTGAATCCCCATTGCCCCAGCGGCAACCGATTCTGTTTGTGCGGAGTTTGGGGAAAGATGTTTCCGCCGATCTCGCAAGTAAATCTGCAATGCCTGCTTTCCGTCCAACCGTAGCAAAACAGCAGTTGTCATCATCAGCCATGCGGAAATGCGAGCCGGCAGCCAGTTCCAAAAATCATCCAGCTTTGCAGCGGCTTTCCCAAAGTATTCATAGGTTTCATTGCGGTATCCCACCATGGAATCCAGCGTATTGACGGCTTTATAAAAAAATCCCAGCGGAACACCGCCCAAAAATAAATAGAATAACGGTGCAATTTCTCCATCAGATGTGTTCTCTGCAACCGTTTCCACACACGCCTTTGTCACCTCTTCTGCGGAGAGTGTCTGCGTTTCCCGTCCCACCAGCCACGAAAGCTGCTTTCGGGCAAGCGGTAAATCCTCCGCCTGTAATGCACGATAAACTTTCTTGCTCTCTGTTGCCAGACAACGAGCCGCTAAAATCTGATAGCACCAAAATGTATGCACGGCAAACCACAGCCAGAAAGAAATTCGATAGCAAAGCCACAGCACCAGCAGTGAAATTCCAGCACTGAGCAACGGGATTCCAACTGCTAGAATCACGCCGGCAGCAGTCAAGCCGCTGGGCGTTTCTGGAAACCATTTCCGCAGTTGCTTTTCTGCTGCAGAAATGCCCTTTCCAATCCAGACTACCGGATGCGGCAGCCAATACGGGTCGCCAAAACAAAAATCCAGCAGGACACCCAATAGAATGCTGCTGACAACACCAACCCCTATCATGGCTGTGCTCCTGTCCGCAGCTGCATGGAAAGTCCGCAGAAAATCCGTTCGACCGTTTCCGCTTGTGCGGCAAGCTGGGCGTTCATCCGTCCGACTGCCTCTCTCCACTTTCGGTCTTCTGCGGAAATCGGCACTAATCCGCAACCGACCTCTTGCGTAATCAAAATACAATCCTGCCAGTTCGGAACGGTTTCTTGCAGCAAGGTCAACGGGGCTTTGTTCTGTTGCAGGGACTGCGAAACAAGTGCTTCCAGATGATAAAGAATTGTCTGCCCGTTCCATTCAGAAAGCGGCCGTGCTGCACAGTCAAACACATCCGCCCTGTTTTTGTGATAAGTCTTTAAGGCGTAGGATAACCGCCCCTGTGCATACCCACCGAAAATCAAATGCATGAAATTCCTCCTAACAATGCCACGATGCCCAACCAAGCGGTTTCACATAATACTAGAAAATATCCTGCCAAATCGCCCGTTACGCCGCCAAACTGTTTCTTCTGCATGCGGGCATAATACCAAAAAATCAGCCCTGCCACGGCACAAGCAGCCACGCCAAAAAGCCGATAGCAACCTATGCACCCCACAGCGGAAAGCAGACTGATGACAATCAGTGCTGTTCCAACTCGTTTTCCGGCATGTTCTCCGAACGTCTTAACCAGCGAACTGGTCGGTGTACACGGAAACCGTGTAACAGAGATACCACTCAAACAACGGGACAGCCAGAATCCACCTGTCAGCAGCCCAATAATGTAGCTTCTGTTTACTGGTTTCTTACTTTCCAAAATAACAGCAAATACTGCAAATGGGCCACAGTTCGGGTCTTTTAAAATCCGTAGCTTTTCCTCCATTGGTCGGCGAGAATACAGGGCATCTGCGGTATCACAGAAACCATCCAAATGAATGCCGCCTGTGATCCAGACATTCACCAACACTGCAAGCACGGCAAATAAATAGGCGGAACGGTGCAACAGCTGGCAGACTGTCCAGACGAGCCAAAGTCCACCGCCACAGAGCAGTCCAACAATGGGGAAAAATAACATTGCAAGCCGTAAGTTTTTTGCGTTCCAGTTCAGGCACTTTACAGGCAAAGTGCTGTACATGGATAGGGCAATCAACAGCGACTCAAAGCATGATTTCATGAAAAAGTGACGCTCCTTTCCAACAAAGGGGAATCCCGCTGCATACTTCTATTACAACATCCGACCGACTTGCCAACACTTGATTGATGTTACCCAAGTTTTGCAGATATTGCTGCATGGCAACATCATTCGGCACACGGTCAGTAAATACTTCATTGGTGACAATCACGACAGAATCCAGCTTTTTTTGCAGGGCTGCCATGCCATCTAGAATCGCTGTCACAGGGTCTTCCTGCGAACCGCCAAACTGTTCATTGGAAAGCAAATTGCTGACGCATTCCAGCAATCCGCATCCGCCCTGCGGCAAAGTAGAAACCGTTTCCAACAGGTTTGTGGGAACTTCAACGGTTTGAAAGCCCTTTCCTGCTCGCTGCTGGCGATGCCGTTCAATTCTTCGGGCACATTCTGCATCCCATACCTGCATCGTTGCAAAATAATATCGTGGCTGAAAGGACTGGGCAACAGCAAGCTGTTCGGCAAAGCTGGACTTTCCGCTGTTTGCTCCGCCGGAAATTAAAATCTGCATCCAGTGTTCCTCCTCTTCTGATATCTTCGGCACTGCTCCGCAAACCGCTGTGCAGCTTCTGGGCAGGATGGAAAATACCAATGCGGAAATCCGGCTAAAATCGAGCCTTGCTGCTGCACCTCCAGCCATGTCCGACCATTTGGACGCAGCACAGAAAAAGCCGTGCCGTTTTCGGTACTATCTGCATAGTGGAAACTGTGTGCCCGTATCACAGCCCCCTTTTCTGCACAGAGCGTATCTTGCTGAGCCGTCATCGTGATATAGCCGAATCGGCAGAGGCGGTTGCCCATCGTTGCCGTTCCGGGCAATAGCCCTGCCATTGGAAAGCGATTGCCCTGTGCATCTTGTATGGACTGCTGCAAATATAAAAATCCGCCACACTCAGCGAAAATGGGCAGCTGTTTCTGAGCAGCTGCTCGCAGGCTCTCTAAAAATGCATGATTTCCTGACAGCTGCGGTAAATATAATTCCGGATATCCACCGCCCAAATAAAGCCCGTCTAACTGCTCTGGCAAAGCGGAATCCGTCAGCGGTGAAAAAAATACCAACTCTGCACCGTTTCGCTGTAACAACTCTAGATTTTCCGCATAGTAAAAGCAAAATGCGGCATCTTTTGCAACGCCTAACCGAAAAGAATGCGGTGGCATTGGTGGCAGTTCTGGCATTGGCAACGGAGGGGCAGCTTCTGCCAACGCTTGCAGCCGTTCCAGTGCAATGGTTTTTCGGGCAGTTTCTCCCAGTAAATCAATCTTTTCCTGTAACGTGTCCACTTCTTCTGCTGTGTATAAGCCCAAATGTCGGCTAGGCAGCTGCACTTCCAACAACTCCGGCAAATAGCCATATACGGGCAATCCGGTTTCCCGTTCGATAATTTCTTGATAATAGGTTGCCATGCCGCTGCGAACTCGATTCAACAGAAATCCAGCAATGCGGTTGTGCGGTTCTAGCTGCAAAAAGCCTTTGCAAATCGCAGCAACAGAACGCCCCATTTTCTGCGGATTTACAACCAATACCGCTGGCGTTTCCAGCCACTGAGAAACCGTGTAGGCACTGGCTTCGGAAGTCTGTCCGATGCCGTCATAAAAGCCCATTGCCCCCTCTATCAAGGCAAGGTCTGCCTGCTGGGCAGTGGCAGCAACCAGCTTTCGCATGGCATCTGATTGCAGAAAAAACGGGTCGGTATGATAAGCAGGGCGATGCGTAACCGCTTCATGAAACATTGGGTCAATATAATCTGGGCCGCTCTTATAACTCTGCACAACGACACCGCTTTTCTGAAAAGCAGACAGCAACGCCAACATCATCGTTGTTTTTCCGCTATCGCTGCCCGTCGCACTGAGCAGCAGCCGTGGAATATGATTCTGCATCTGTTCCCTCCTTGCAATTTGTGGGAAATGCGTTAATGGAACGCAGTTTCCCACAGGATTTTGATTCATTGACATTTCTTTATTATAGCATATGGTGCAAGAAATCGTCAAGTTGTGTGATGGGATTGTTGCAGCAGATTGATTCAGAACGAATAGAAAAAAACAGGAGAACGAAAAAGGTTCTCCTGTTATGTATGAATTTGTATTTTTCCAGAATGGTTCTTTATTCAACCGGCTCTAAAATCCAGCGTTGCAAATCGTCCCCGATGTCGTTTCGGATGACGACATTTCCGGCATCGTAAAAACCAGTCTTTCCTTGTGTTCCTGTGTCTGTATTCCAAACGGACAAGCAAGCACTGCGGTTCGTACTGCAAGAAAACAGCATCGTTCCGTCCGCCTGCGGAACGAGAACAAATGTCTGTGCAGGAGCATCCACTGGACGATAAATTTCTGCATTGCAGCCGCTGACAACGCTGCCGCCCAGCTTTACAATATCCACCACTCGATTGGTTTCGCCAGAAGAACACATGGTATACAACCGATAAGCGTTCCGGTCTGTATCATAGGAAATCCGAAATTCCTGTGCCACTGTGCCATTGGCTGCATCTTGAATCAAGTTGCGTTCGTCTGCATCAACACCATCTGCAACCGTCATATAGAGTCCGCTTCCAGCGTTCCGCAGCCGATAAACACCATTATCAAGAACCCCTTCGGCTTCTGTTTTGGAATCGGTTGTTGCATGAATGATAACTGCTTGCTTGCCCATCTGATTGTATCGCTGTGCAACCAAATCCAAATCATAGGTTACATTTCCACGCAGAGGATCGGCAACGGATACCGTTCCGGCATCTTTATCATATCCTGTCAGAACCAAGCAGTGTTCATGGCTTATCCAAGTTGCAATATCGCCTTCTGGTGTTGTCCAGCTGCCGCCTGTTTCCGGTTCTTTCATCTCTATTGTGCCCCAGAAAACAACCGGTCTACCGGCTACAATGTATGGAAACAGGTCTTCAAAGCTTGTCCCGGAGAGATTTTCTGCATAGGAGGCATTTTTCTGTGCGGTAAAGTAAGCGTTCGCCGTGGCAACGATTGCCGGAGCATAGCAGCCATACCCGTAGGAAGTCATCGGGTCGCCTGGGAAAACATACCGAAAATCTGCTCCATAATAGATATTATTCAAGGTATAGAATAACATCTTCGGGAGATAGGTTTTTGCAATGTCGGTTTTTTCCGCAGAAAATCCGTCATATTGCAGGGCAATCGTCAATGCTGTTGCTTCGCAGCCAGTCGGCAGCGATGGAGCATCATTCTGCAAAATACAGTTCACAGACAATTGCTTTGCTTGCGGTAATGTCGTTGTGGTAGTTGTAGCCGTCGTTGCTTTGGCCGTTGTCGTGGTGGTTGTTTCTGTCGTCGTCGTGGTAGTTGTGGTTGTAGTCGTTTGTTCAGAAGTGGTGGTGGTCGTCGTTGGTTGTATGGTTGTAGTAATTGCTTCTGTTGTTGGTTCGGTGGTCACAGATTCGGTCATTTCTGTAGAAACAGTCGTGGTCGTTGTTTCCACCGGAATGGATTCTGTTGCAGTAGTTGTCGTTGTGGTGGTTTCCGGTTGTTGGTTTTTCTGGTCAATGTAATCCGAAAAAGAAAGCTCTGTTGCATTAGCTGCCCGTTTTGCATAATATTCCAGAATCAAAACCGCATCGGTAACATCCACTTTCCCATCATGATTGCAGTCAGAATAAAAAAATTGATTTGGTGTTAGATTCACTTCTGCTCCAGCTGCCATCGTTGCATATATTGTCAACACAAAAACAGCATCATCCACCGCAATCATCCCATCCCCCGTTAAGTCGCCCAAGGAAATGTTATCATCATCCGGCTCTTCCAGGATGGTTTCCGTTGCGGTTTCGGTTGTTTCCGCTGGTGTATCTGTACTTGAAACCACGGGGTCATCCGGCGGTTCGGTTGGTTCTGTAGATTCTGTTTCCGATGCAGATGCACCAGTTTCGGCATCTGCTGCACTGCTCAGCGGCAAGCTGTAAAAAAGGCTGCTGCACGCAAGCACACTGCAAATGGTTCGTTTCCAAAATGTTGATTGCATCATCCATTCCCCCTAAGATACGCTGTTATACTTGTAAAATACCCAGTTCTGAACTGGTAAAAATAGCAGAAAATGCCTGCTCACTCTCCGCAGAAATCGCAATGCTTTGCTTCTGCTTTGGTTGTATCATCTTTTTTTGGTCGGTGAGATAGAAACACAATGCAGTTTCTCCGGAATACCTCGCAGCAATTTGAATTGCCTGCTGCATCCGGTCGGTATCTATAGACGATAATTTGATGCAGAACTTCGCATGGGAAAGCTGTTTTTGCAACTCTTCCAACGTCAAAACACTGCTGCACAATAGAGAAACACCACTCTCCTGAACAG
>OHYD01001237.1_pt1 | contig 10782 bp, 8 predicted proteins | sample 1580191 | NCBI WGS metagenome assembly OHYD01 (sample SAMEA3882510, study PRJEB24775) | human gut metagenome | biome: human-associated habitat; feature: intestine environment; material: feces | place: Netherlands | collected 2009/2010 | reverse complement strand
CCGGGGGTTTTCCAGATTCCGCTCGTGGAAGAAGGGATGCTCCGGCTCCTCCGGCAGATGCGGCACAACACGGGAGATGGTGTCCCGCATACGGTTGAAGTAAGGGGACACATTCTGGTAGTTCTGCCGTGCCTTGCGCAGCTTGGACGAAGAGATCAGGTACATGGCATTGGTGATCTTCATGGTGTCCTGAATGCTCTCGATGCGCTCCTTCAGCAGCTTACTGGACGGCATGGCTGTCGCCTCCCGCATAAGCTTTCCAGGCGTTCAGGATGGCATCGACCATTTCAGGTTCCAGCTTGCCGGTGGCGGTGATCTTATCCATCGTACCGGACACATCCGCGCGGAACTGACGCACAAATGCGGAAGTTTTGGCGCGCAGCTCGGCAGTGGGCAGTTCGTCCAGCACGCCGTGGGAAGCCAGCACCAGCGTGACCACCTGCTCGGCGTCGGACTTGGGCTGATACAGCGGCTGCTTGAGCATTTCCATCAGAGCCTTGCCGTGATCCAGCTGGCGGCGGGTCTCCGCGTCCAGATCCGAGCTGAACTGTGCAAAGGACTCCATATCCTTGTACTGTGCCAGCTCGATACGCAGGTTGGCGTTGGCCTTCTTCATGGCCTTGGTCTGGGCAGCGCCGCCCACACGGGAAACCGACAGACCCACGTTGACAGCCGGACGGTTGCCGGCGTTGAACAGGGCGCTCTCCAAGAAGATCTGACCGTCGGTGATGGAGATGACGTTGGTGGGGATGTAGGCCGAAACATCGCCGGCCTGCGTCTCTACGATGGGCAGTGCGGTGATAGAGCCGCCGCCCAGATCATCCCGCATACGGCAGGAGCGCTCCAGCAGACGGGAGTGCAGGTAGAACACATCGCCGGGGTAAGCCTCACGGCCCGGGGAGCGGCGCAGCAGCAGCGAGATGGCACGGTAGGCCACCGCGTGCTTGGACAGATCATCGTAAACGATGAGCACGCTCTTGCCCTTGGCCATGAAGTACTCGGCCAGTGCAGTGCCCGCATAAGGGGCAATGTACTGCAGCGGGGCAGAATCCGACGCGGTAGCTGCCACGATGGTGGTATAGCTCATAGCGCCGTGCTTTTTCAGATCCTCGGCCACGCGGGCGATGGAGGAAGCCTTCTGACCGATGGCAACATAGATGCACAGCACATCCTTGTCCTTCTGGTTCAGGATGGCGTCGGTGGCAATGGAAGTCTTGCCGGTCTGGCGGTCGCCGATGATCAGCTCACGCTGGCCGCGGCCGATGGGGAACATGGAGTCGATAGCCAGAATACCGGTGTGCAGCGGGGTGTCCACGCTCTGGCGCTCCAGAATACTGGGTGCCTGCTTCTCAATGGGGTTGTAGCCCTCAGCCTCAATGGGGCCTTTGCCGTCGATGGGCTCGCCCAGCGGGCTGATGACACGGCCCAGAAAAGCATCGCCCACCGGGATACCGGCGCGCTTGCCGGTACGGGTCACCAGGGTGCCCACGCCGACGGATTCGGCACCATCAAACAGCATAATGCCCAGGTGGGAAGGCTCAACACTTTCCACCATGCCCTTGGCACCGTTTTCAAAGGTGACGATCTCGCCGTACACGGCGCGGTCCATGCCTTCAACGGTAACAATGCCGTCGGCAGCGGACACAACCGTGCCTCCCTCGGCGGTGTTGGCGGCGGGCTTGTAGTCCTCCACGCGGGTCTTCAGGGTGGCCAGGTCGGGCTTGTCGCCGGTCATCTGGTCCAGGGCATGGCGGCCGGAGTTATCAAACACACGGTCGCCCACCTGCAATACATAGCCGGAAAGCAGGCTTTCATCCACGCTGACATCCAGCAGGACTTCGGTTGCATCGTACAGGGATTTCAGCTCGGCCTTGATCTTGTCCAGGTCCTGCTCCCGCGGCTGGCGGGCGCAGTGCAGGTCGGCCTTTACAATGCGGTTGGCGGAGAAAAACTCGCGGCTGAATTCACTTGCCATTGCTGTCCCCCGCTTTCTGCAGCAGGTCATCCAGCAGGCGTGCATCGTCCTGCTGCGTCAGGTTGCGCGCCAGCAGCTTTTCACACATATCGCGAGCCAGGGCGGAAGTTTCAGCATTGGCATCGCGCAGGCGGCGGGCATGCTCTGCTTCGGCAGCGGCTTTGCCTTCGGCCACAATCGCATCTGCCTGGCGCTGGGCGTCCTGCAAAAGCTGTTCTTTCTCTTTTTCAGCCTGCTTTTCGTAGGCTTCGCGGCGCTGGGCAGCTTCGGTATCCACATTCTGCAGTTTATCCTGCGCCTGTGCCAAAACAGCCTGTGCGTCGTTCTTTTTGCCTTCTGCATCGGCGATCGCATCATCGATCTGCTTCTGGCGCTGCTCAATCACGTTCATAACGGGACGGTACAAAAACTTGCGCAGCAGAACAAACAGAACCAGAATGTTGACGACCGTCCACAGAATATTCAAATTCAGTGTCAGCATCGTTTATGCCTCCGTTATCAGCCCAGGAACAGGATGATGAGCAGGGCAACAACGAAGCCGAAAATGGCGGTGCCTTCTGCCAGGGCGGCGCCCAGCAGCAGGTTCTTGCTGATCTTGCTTTCAGCTTCCGGCTGGCGGCTGATGGCCTCCGCTGCCTTACCGGTTGCAATGCCAATGCCGATACCGGCGCCAATGCCGGTCAGTGCTGCGATGCCAGCGCCCAAAGCTACCAAACTTGCCATAATAAATTACTCCTTTTTATAATAATGTAAAAGTGGGAAAGAAAACGCAGGTCATTCCATCGTTTCTTTCATGAACAGGGAGGTCAGGAAGACAAACACATAGGTTTGGATCAGACCGTCAAACAAATCAAAATACAGGCTGAAAATTGCGGGGACAAAAACCGGAACCACCAGTTTGATGAGTTCCATGATGACAAATGCGCCCAGAACGTTGCCGAACAAACGCATGCACAGGCTGGTGGGCCGGATGGCGATTTCCAGAATGTTCATGGGGGTCATCAGGGCAATGGGTTCCGCCAGGCTGTGTACAAATCGCTTGCCGCCCTTTGCATGGATGCCGGAATATTCGATCAGCACAATGCTCATAATAGCCAGCGCCGCGGTAACATTCAGGTCCTTTGTGGGGGGCTTGAGACCAATGATGCCGATCAGGTTGGAGCAGGCAATGTACAGTGCAACCGTGATCAAGTACGGCACATACTGTTTGCCGGCTTCGCCCAGCAGATCTTTGAAAAAGTTATCCATGGTTACCACAGCGGTTTCCAGGATGGCCTGGCGCTTGCTGATATGATTGACCTTGAGATTGCGTGTGAGCAAAATCGAAACGATCACCAAAAACGCCATGATGCCCCAGCTTACCGCGATGGATTCCGGGATGTCGATGCCGCCAAAAATGGGAAGGGTAAACGCCGTATCAACGTTAAGCTCCTCTTTTAAGGCGGCGGTCAGTTCGTTCATTATTCCGCCTCCTCTGGCCAGCGGGGCAGCTTGTGCGCCGGGCTGGCTTTATGTTTTGAATTTATCTGATAAAAAGCGCACCAAGGAGAAAAACAGAAGGGGGAAACGGCGATGTTCCGCTTCCGCACCCTCCTTGCTGCGTTCTTTATGCCGCCATAATACCACCATTCCCCGCCATTTGTAAGTCCCTTGCCGCACATTCTGCCTTTTGGATATTCCGTGATTCTGACAGATTAAAAATACTGTGTATGATGCACAATAAAGCACACTGAAAATTGAGCTAATTGCCGAATTTAATGACAAAAAATGCAGAAAAGTTCTTGATTTCAAACAAATCTTGCGGTTCTGTGCGGTTTTGATGGTGAGGGAAAGGAATGGTGTTTGTGCAAAACTGCCAAGGAGCGGAAATTCAGGCGATGCGCTCCGCGCCAAGGGCGGTTTCGGATGCAAAGCGGGTAGCCGCCAGCTTTTCCAGTGTGGCAAGCCGCACGCAGATGGTAAACAGCCGGGCCGCAGGTTCGATCTCCTCGGCGCTGGCAAAGCTGGGGGCAATACGGATGTTGCTGTCCTGCGGGTCGCGGCCATAGGGCCAGGTGGAACCGGCGGGGGTGAATTTGACACCGGCCCGGCGGCAAAGCTCCACCGTGCGGGCCGCGCAGCCCGGCATGGTATCGAAGGAAAGGAAGTAGCCGCCGCGGGGTTCCGTCCAGCTGGCAATGCCGCTGCCGTCCAGTTCCTCGCGGAAAATGGAGATGACCTGCTCGAACTTGGGGCGCAGCAGGCGGGCATGGCGTGCCATATGGGCTTCAATGCCGCTTTCATTGCGGAAAAAACGTGCTTGGCGCAGCTGGTTGAGCTTATCGGGGCCGATGGTGGCAAACTTCCACGCTTTGCGCAGATCGATCAGGTTGGCGGAACTTGCCGCCACGCCGCTGATGCCTGCACCGGGGAAGGAAACCTTGCTGGTGGAGCAGAACTCATACACCATATCCGGGTGCCCGGCATTGGCGCAGGCGGACAGGATGTCTGGCAGGACGGCCGGGGCGTTGGGGTAAAGGTCATGCACGCAGTAGGCGTTATCCCAGAAAATGCGGAAATCCGGCGCTGCGGGTTGCAGGTGGGCAAAGCGCTCCACCACCGCGGGGCTGAACACAATGCCGGTGGGGTTCTGGTACTTGGGTACGCACCAGATGCCTTTGATGGAAGCATCCCGCTGGACCAGGTCTTCGATCATGTCCATATCGGGGCCATCATTGTGCATGGGGATGGGGATTAGCTGGAAGCCGAAATGCTCCGTCATGGCAAAATGACGGTCATAACCCGGCACAGGGCAAAGGAACTTGCGGTCCTTGACCTGCACCCACGGCTCTGCGCCCAGCAGGCCGTCCAGCATGGCGTGGCTGAGAATATCGAACATCATGGTCAGGCTGCTGTTGCCGCCCACCATGACCTGCTCCGGCCGCGCGCCGATCATACCGGCCAGCAGGGCTTTTGCTTCGGGAATGCCGTCCAGCCCGCCGTAATTGCGGCAGTCGGTGCCATCCTCACTGTCCAGCACGCTGCGGGAGTTCAGTTCACCCAGCATGCGCTGCGAAAGTGCCAGCTGCTCCGGCGCAGGCTTTCCGCGGGAAAGATCCAGCTGCAGGCCCTGCTGTTCGTACTCATGGTAGCGCTGGCACAGACGGTGGTATTCCCGCTGCATTTCTTTTTTTGTCATATCCTGATACTGCATGGTGTCATCCTTCCTGGGCAATACCGGCAGGGCCGCTTGCTTACCTGGTGTAGCTGAAAACGAAGAAAATGACGAAGATTTCGCAAATGGCGATGGATTCGAGGCAAAAAGCCGCAGGAATCCTTTGTGGATTCCAAGGATTTTTAACGCGGAATCCGGCCGCGTTTTAAATTTTCGACGTTTCAGGTACACCCTGGGGGGAGTATGCACGAACCCTGCCGGTATGCCTTGTTTTCTGGAACGGTTTGTATTATACTGTCAGAAAACACATTTGTAAAATATATGTTTCGCATGCAAAATATTTGTATTTGATATGGCAAAACGCAGGAAAAGAGGAAAAACTGTGAATGTAAACTATGAATATTACCGCTTATTTTACTATGTCTGCAAATATCACAGTATAACCCGCGCGGCCAATGTGCTGCGCATGAGCCAGCCCAATGTGACCCGCGCCCTGAACCGGCTGGAGGAACAGCTGGGCTGCAAGCTGCTGGTGCGCAGCACCCGCGGCGTGACGATGACGCCGGAGGGCGAGGTGCTGTTTGCCCACGTGGAAATCGCCCAGGAGCAGCTGCAGGCGGGGGAAAGCGAGCTGGCGGGCATTACCGCGCTGGAAAGCGGCGCGCTGACCATTAGCGCCAGCGAGACCGCTTTGAATGTGTTTTTGCTGGATAAGCTGCGGGAATTCCACCGGCGTTACCCCGGCGTGCGGCTGCGCATTGCCAACCATTCCACCCCGCAGGCCATCCGTGCGCTGGGGCGCGGGCTGGTGGATCTTTGTGTGATCACCACCCCGGCCCGGTTGGAATCCACGATGCGCCGTACCCTGCTGATGCCGTTCCAGGAAATTCTGATTGCCGGCAGGAACTTTGAATTTTTGCAGGGCCGCCGCTGGGCGCTGAAAGAACTGCAGCAATACCCTCTGATCTGCCTGGGCAGCGAGACGATGACCTATGCGTTCTATAACCAGTTTTACTTAAGCAACAATCTTGTTTTGCAGCCGGATACTGAGGCCGCTACCACCGACCAGGTGGTGCCGCTGGTCAAAAGCGGGCTGGGGCTGGGGTATGTGCCGCAGAATTTTGCCAAGGACGCCCTGGCCGCGGGGGATGTGTTTACCATCCAGTTGAAAGAGGAAATCCCCACCCGTCATGTTGTGCTGGTGCAGGATGGCGGCCGTGTTCCCAACGCAGCTGCGCGCGAATTTGCCCGGATGCTGAACAGCAGCGTTACGCAGCAGAATGCACCATAAGCGGACAAAATTGTGCACCGGCACCAGAAAATCAAAAATATCTGCGTCTGTTTTTGTGAAAGGTGATTGACAACTGCCGTGCGGAACCGTATGATAAAAGTGGAACTTTGCCCGGTGCAGCGGGAACCATACGGTGCGCCGGATTCCGCGCAGAGGGACAGAAAATAATAGGAGGGATTGTTTTGAAACAATGGCTGAAAGACGCAGTTTTTTACGAAATTTACCCCCAAAGCTTTTATGATACCAACGGGGATGGCATCGGCGATCTGAAGGGGATTATCGAAAAGCTGGATTACATCAAAGAGCTGGGGTGCAACGCCCTTTGGATCAACCCCTGCTTTGATTCCCCGTTCAAGGACGCCGGGTATGATGTGCGCGATTATAAGCTGATTGCCCCCCGCTATGGCACCAACGCGGATGCCAAAGCGCTGTTTGAAGCAGCTCATGCCAAGGGCATCCATGTGCTGCTGGACCTGGTGCCCGGCCATACCAGCGAGGAACACGCATGGTTTAAGGAGAGCAGCAAGCCGGAAAAGAATGAGTATTCCGACCGCTATATCTGGACGGACTCCTGCTTTAGCGCCGGTGACGGTATGCCGTTCATTGGCGGCGAGACCGACCGCAACGGTACTTATATTTTGAACTTCTTCAAGTGCCAGCCTGCTTTGAACTATGGTTACGGCAAGTGCCGCGAAAAGTGGCAAATGCCCACCGACGCCCCCGGCCCGCGCGCAACGGTGGAAGCCGTGAAGGATGTGATGCGCTTTTGGCTGGATATGGGCTGCGATGGTTTCCGTGTGGATATGGCATCCAGCCTGGTCAAGAATGATACCCACCACAAAAAGTATACCTGTGCCATCTGGCGCGATATTGCCGCTATGCTGGACAAGGAATACCCCGAAGCCGCTCTGTTGAGCGAATGGAACCAGCCGCGCCAGTCCCTGAAAAACGGCTTTGATATGGACTTTATGCTGGAATGGCAGGGCAATGGCTACAGCTGGCTGATGCGCAATTATGATGGCGCAATAGATTCTGACCCGCATAACATCGGCAAGGCGTATTTCTGTGCGGATTCCGGCACGGGTATTGACAAGTTCCTGGATGACTGGCTGCCCAGCTACAAGGCGACCCGCAAGGACGGCCTGTACTGCTTGATTACCTGCAACCATGATACCATCCGCCCCTCCGCCGGTTTGACCCCGGATGAGCTGAAAATTGCTTACGCTATGCTGTTTACCCTGCCCGGCGCACCGTTTGTATATTATGGCGATGAGATCGGCATGCGCTATCTGCCGCTGCCCACCAAGGAGGGCGGCTATTTCCGCACCGGTTCCCGCACCCCCATGCAGTGGGATAACAGCGCCAACAAGGGATTTTCTACCGCCGCAGCCGACAAGCTGTACCTGCCGGTGGACGATGCCGCGGACGCCCCCACCGTGGCTGCCCAGCAGGCAGACCCTGACAGCCTGTGGCATACCGTGCAGGGGGTGCTGAACTTCCGCCACAGCCACCGGGATCTGGATTCCGATGCGCCGTTCCATGTGCGGTTTGCCCCCAAGGCAAAGGGCAGCTACCGCCCGTTTGCCTGGGAGCGCGGCAAGCTGATCTGCGCGGTGAACCCCGCCCGCGAGGAAGCAGAACTGCCCCTGAAGCTGGAAGACGGTACCCGCGTGCTGCATGTGATTGGCAAAGCCGAAGTGAAGGGCGATGAGCTGGTGCTGGGTGCACAGAGCTTTGCAATTTTGGGGTAAGCAGAATAGACTGTTTAAATAGAATCATATAAAGCAGCGCCCCGGCGGGACAAGATATCCCGCCGGGGCAGTGTTTTTTATGGAAGAATGATGATACGCTTCAGATCACATTGTATTCTTTCAGCAGTTTTTCAATCTCGGTGCCCTCCAGCTTCTTCAAAGCTTCTTTCAGGGCCAGTTTCTGCACAACGTTCATCTCCATATCGGTGATCTTTTTGCCATCGCGCAGTTTTACGGTGGCATCCAGCAGGTCGCGGATATCATATACGCTGCCCCAGACCTCCGGTACGCCGCGGTCAACGTTCAGCAGGGTGTAAACCGCTTCCATGCCGGTGCGGATGGAATACTCGGTGGTAAAGATGGTATCGCGCTTGGTCTCGGCAAACTGGCCGATGAAAGCGAAATTCACAGCGCCTTCGGGCACAACATCCGGGCGGTCGCCGGCAGCGCGCGGCATAAAGAAAGCGTCGATATACGGCATCATGCAGGGCACGGTGTTGGCACTGTTAGCAGCCAGATCCTCGATCTGGTCAACTGGTACACCAATGTGGTACAGCCATTCCTGGCAGATCTCCTCGCCGGTGCATTCGCGCATGGGCTTCTTGACGTAATCGCCGGGCTTATCACTGAACAGACTGTACACCCAAACGCAGAGCTGGTCCTTGGGCTGGTCGCGGAACTGCTGCTGGCGGTTCAGGGTCCAGCTGAGCAGCCAGCTGGAATCCTTGACCGTGACGATGCCGCCGGTGACGGTGTGGCCGCTGAAGGGGTCACGCTTGCAGATCTTCTTGATATACTGGGGGATCTTGTCGTCCAGGGTGGTGATGGTGGCGCTTTCCCAGTTGGACAGCTCCGGCTGAGAGCAGAACTTTTCGGGATGGCCGAAGGAGGGATCCTGTGCAGCGATCTTCTTCCACAGATCCCAGCCGTTGCCCGGCTTGATGGTGGGATCAAAGCCTGCTGCCTTGTCCTGTGCGCCCATCGTGCAGCTTTCCACGCAGCCGCCGTTGGTGATGAACAGCAGATCGTTCTCGGTCAGGTCGATGTTAGAAGTCTCGCCCTCGTGCTCCACGGTGACAGAGCTTGCCAGCTTGCGGCCCTTCTGGATATCAAACTTCACATCCGTGACCTTGGTGTTGTAGTGGAACTGCACGCCGAAGCCTTCCAGATAGCGCACCATTGGCAGGATAATGGATTCGTACTGATTATAGCGGGTAAAGCGCAGGGCGGTAAAGTCCGGCAGACCGCCGATGTGGTGGATATAGCGCTTGAGGTACAGCTTCATCTCCAGTGCGCTGTGCCAGTTCTCGAAGGCGAACATGGTGCGCCAATAAAGCCAGAAGTTGGAAGAGAACACCTCCGCGTCAAAGACATCGGTGATGCGCTTATCATAGAGCTGCTCATCCGGGGTAAAAAAGAGCTTGATGAGTTCCATGCAGCCCTGATCCGAAAGACCGAACTTCCCATCGGTGTGGGCGTTCTGCCCCCGGTTTTCCGTGGCGCGGCAGAGCGAGTAGTTGGGGTCTGCCTTGTTCAGCCAGTAGTACTCATCCAGCACGCTTGCGCCCTCGGTCTCAAGCGACGGGATGGAACGGAACAGATCCCACATGACTTCAAAATGGTCATCCATCTCCCGGCCGCCCCGCATCACATAACCGATGCCGGGGTACTGGCAGCCATCACAGGCACCGCCGGGGATGGATCCCTTTTCAAAGAGATGGATATGTTCCCCTTTCATCTGACCGTCACGGACCAGGTAGCAGGCAGCTGTCAGCGCCGCCAGACCGGTGCCCACGAGATAGGCCGATTTCCGATCCACTCCCGCAGGCTTTTTCGGGCGCGCAAATGCCTCATAGTTCCCGCTGGAATAATACATTTTATTCCCTCCGTTTGCTGTGGTTTCCAGGTTTTCACCTTTCATTTTGCGCTGATCATACTGTAACATTTTGTCAAACGGAAAGCCATAAACAGAAAAAGCACCGTGATGGAAAACCCATCACGGTGCCCGGATTGATAAAATATTGTCAGTCGTCAAGATCTGCGGGGCTGCGGTCGGTGCGGAAGCGGCGGAGCGCCCGCTCAAGCTCGCCATGAAGCAGAACATTCAGCCGCTCGGTCATCCGGACGGGGTCCTCCTTCATATCCTTGCGAATCCATTCCAGCGCCATGCCCACCAGCGCGTATTTGTAAAAGTCGATGATGAACTGCTTGTCGGAATCCTGCACGGTAAAGCCCTGCGCACTGCGGTCCACAAAGTCCCGCAGCATGGAGTCCAGCAGTTTATATAAGTACTGTTCCACCTGCTCACGGCTCACGGAGCGGTAAACATTCATCACCAGAACCTTGTTGTCCTGCACCTGATGCAGGATGTCCAGAAAGGCATCTGTCCAGTTCTCAAAGCTCTGTCTGCCCTCCAATGCCTTGGCGGCATCTTCGACCATGATCCAATCCACGAGGTCGTAGATGTCCTTGAAGTGGTAGTAGAAGGTCATACGGTTCACGCCGCAGTCCTCGGTGATATCATTGATGGTGATCTTATTCAGCGGCTTTTGAAGCAGCAGCTTTTTCAGCGATGCCTCCAACGCCCTTTTTGTAGTTTGCGACACGAGAT
>OHYD01001235.1_pt1 | contig 10796 bp, 7 predicted proteins | sample 1580191 | NCBI WGS metagenome assembly OHYD01 (sample SAMEA3882510, study PRJEB24775) | human gut metagenome | biome: human-associated habitat; feature: intestine environment; material: feces | place: Netherlands | collected 2009/2010 | reverse complement strand
ACAAAAGATCATGGAGGCCGTCACTGCGAATACCTCAAGAACGAATACAAGCCAGTAAGAACCACACAAGGTGTAGGAAAAGCCATATATCAAAAAAATGAAGGGCCCCTTTTGATCAAACAAATCCCGATAAGGCATCAACCCTTCCATCATTCCGCGTCCCATGAGATGATAAATAATGGGATCACAACTTACGGGAATTTCATAATAGGGAGACACATAACTGGAATAATAACAAATCAGAAATGAGAAAATAGACCACCATGCAATACAACATCCATTTACCCTATTACAACGAAACATTTTTATATGGGTACGGATTTGGAATCCGCAGAGGAATTAAAAGAACGGACGCGGAAACATACGGAAAACCCTTTCCCGCGCGGGTCGGGAAAGGGCCTACCATAACCAAGTAAAAGCATGCGCTGGAGCGCTCTCCTACTTAGAACGTATAGCTGAGGGCGCCGTTGATACCGTGGGCGGTCAGCTTGTTGCGGGTCTCGAACTGGTAGCAGACGCGTGCTCCCCACTGGTTGGAGAAGAGCACATCAATGCCGGCATTCAAACGGAATGCGGTGCGGCCAACATTGACGCCGCGGGCGTTCCAGGTTCCGAGGGGGCCGGCGACATTGGATTTCGGATTCATGCGGCTCACATCCTGGGCTACGGCTACCGTCAAGGCCGGGGTGATGGTGGTGCCTCCGTCCGTCTGGTAGGCACGGGCGATCGTAATGCCGACAGGAATGGTCCAGTTCTGGGCCCGGGCGTGGGCGAAAGTGCGCCCATAAGGCCCGCTTTCAGAGAATCCCTTGAGTTCGGACGTCATGAACTCAATACCTGTGTAAGGCGTTACAAAGGCTTTGCCGAGCGCGAAACGTTCCGTCCAGGTGCCGTACAGGCCGCCGCTGAAGGTGTCCGTATCTGCTCTGCCATTGGCGGCGGAACCCATCATGTAGGAATCGCCCTTGAAACGGGAACGTCCGTAGGCGCCGTAGCCGTCCAGCGTGAACTTGCTGTCCCTGAAGGGATGCATGCGTCCATAAATCATGGCCAGGAAGGAATCGACGTCGTAGTCGGCGCCGATGCCCGTCTTATCCTTGAAGCTGCCGAAGCTTTGACCGGCGGCGATGCCGATCAGGGAACCTTGAGCGGCTTTGTAGTCAATGCCTACGGCATAACCGCCGGCATTGTACTTATACCCGGAAACACCGTCGCGGGCATCCTGGTCATCCCAGATTCCCATGCCGCCCACCCAGATATTGCCGTTGCCTCTGGCGATTGTCTTGCGGGCGATCGGAGAACCCTTGGCGTCCACTACTTCAACGGTGTCTTCCGTCTGGCGTGCCATGGAGGCGGCGGATTGAATGCGCCCCAGGTCGGCGAAGTTCCGCACGGTGCGGCTGGCTGCCCAAGTGAAATTCACCACGTGTTCACCGCTGACGGACTGGATGATGCGGGCCGCTTCATCCGCGCTCGTGGCCCGGAACAGGTTTTCATAGAACTGGGCGGCGGGAGAACCGGCGGCCACATTCAGACGGTTGTTTTCCAGAGCGGCCGCTACGGTGTAAACGTTGCCGTTGTAGCCGGACATGGGACCGTCAATGCCCTTCATATCCTGGGTGATGGTGGTGGTGCCTTCCGCCGTTCCCGGAGCCATGGTGGTGCTCAGGAATACGTTGTTCAGCAGGCGTCCGGAAATGTCCGTGCCGTTCAGCGTGACCGTCACGCTTTCCGTGCCCTTGCGGAGTTGGGCGAGCGGAACGGGATTGCCGCTGGCGTCGGATACCTGGATGCCTACGCGGGAATTATCCTGGAACGTGGCGGGAGTGCCGAAGTCCAGTACGGCCCCGTCGCTCAGCAGCAAGGTAGAATCGCCTCCGAAAGTGGCGGAAGCTCCCTTCATGGTGGAATTCTTCGCCAGGGTCACCTGTCCCGTCCGAATGTCGTAAACAGTATCGTCCGTCCCCATTACGGCGCCGTCGATGGACTGGAGCGGACCGACTTTTCCGGTGGCGGAGTCAACGGCGCCGAAGGTGGCATGGCCGATGATCAGGTTGCCTTCAAGCTGCTGGTAGGTTCCTCCGAACGTATCGGTGGTTCCTGTGCCGCCGTAAACGAGAGTTCCCGCTCCGGTCTTCGTCATGACGGTCTGGTCAGCAACCAGCGGAGCGGCGTCAGCCGTGGAAGAGGCGGCCGCGGTGGAGATGCCGTCATTGATGAAGGTATAGGCGGTGGCGTCCGTATAAACGTTGATCCGGGTGTTCTGGCCCGCCTGCACGGAACCGGAAACGCCGTTGGATGTATTGCCGGAAAGGATTGCTCCGGAGCCGATGTACAGGGTTTGCCCGTCCGCCAGGTTGATGGCGGCTTTGCCGTCGCTGGTGGCGGTGTTATCCAAAACCTGGGTACCGTCCCCGATGGAAATCTGGCCACCTGCGGAGATCACGCCGTCAGCGGCGGTATTGCCGGTGATGACGCTGTTGTTGCCGATGGCGATATTGTCATCCGCCGTCAGGGTGGAATTTCCCTTGACGGTAGTATTTTCACCCAGCGTGACGCTGCCTTCGATGGTGCCCAGCTTTTCCGTGCTTGCGATGGTATTCCAGCTGCCTCCGTCATTGCTGTAAACGGTTTTGTTCAGGTCGGCGGATTCTGCGGAAACAGTAGTGCCATCCAGGATGGAATTGTCTCCCAGGGAAATATTGCCGCCCTCAGTTTTGAGGGTGACGGCCCCGGCTGTGGTTTCTCCAAGAATGATGCCGCCGGAGACGCTGTCATCCATAGAGTCGATGACGGTTTTGCCGGTCTGGGTGTTGGAGGCGTCAAACTGTTCCGTAGTTACGGTGCCGATTCCCGCCGTGGAGGTCACATCTCCGTTCAGCGCAACTTTGGACGCCGGATCGCTGACGATTTGACCAGTCGCCGTTACGGTATCCTGCATCGTGACGTTGTTGCCCAGGACCACGGCCTGTTCGTTGGAATTATTGTAAGTATTGTACGTCGTCCTGGTATAGGCTTGTCCTGTCGGCGGCGTTGCCGGATCTACGGTTTGAGTTGCCTGGCCGGTGACGGTAACGGCTTTTTCCATGGAAACATTGTCGCCGATGCCTACCTGTCCGTTCGTGGAGGTGACGGTGGCTCCCACTGTCCTGGGATTGGCGGCATCATTCGCACCCTTGATGGCAATATTCCTGCCGTCAATAGTGGTGGTAGTTGAAGCATTCGCCACCACAATGTCATTGTCGCTTCCCGGGAGTTCTTTTAGGGTGATGTCGTTAAAGCTGACCTGGTTATTAACCAGATCATAATTGAAATTAATCAGTTGGTTGCTGGCGTCCGCCATTTGGACGGTAACATTGCCCGTCCCGGAGATGGCGTTCAACTGGGCTCGTTGTTCCTGGGTCAGCGTGATATTGTCGGAGCCGGAAGGTACGGTAATCGTGATGGTTGAAGCTTCATTGGAAGCGGCAGCCTGGTTCCAGGCCGTAACGAATTCATCGGCACTGTTGACTGCATAGTCAGCTGCCGTAGCAACGGAGAAACTGCCAAGGCAGGCGATAACAGCCGCCAGCAGCATATGTGGGAGTCTTAATTTCATGCTTTTTTATTTTTTTAATGATTAGATGGTTATGCGTTCGTGACAATCACGGCGCCCGAGATTTTAGATGATTCTCATTCCGGTTCGTTCACCGGAATGACATGAGAGAAATTAATGGAAATAATAATTAAAATTGTTCATAATGAATTGGTTATACTTCTTCTTCAAATAATTTAATCATGACAGTTTTTTTCAGTCTTGAGCCGGAAAAGAATTTTAATAAAATTGAGAATAATTCATATTTTATTGGAAAAATTAAATTATTTAGAAATTATTTAATTTAGTATTTTTTTTGTTGAGATTATCCGTTTTTGTCTGAATCATTTTCTGAATATTAAAAGTTAAAATTTTTATAAATTTTACGTCAGGTCTGTTATGATGTAAAAGATTGACTATTTTAATAATAACAAATGTATTATGTTATTTTTTGTGTATCCTGATTACTGCGTTTCCCAGCTGAAACAGGAACTGAGGTAATGGTTCCATATGGAGAGATATATTCAACGTTGTCCGGATAGATGAATATATTGTTTGTTAATAGGTTTCATGATTAATTTAGAAGTTTGGCGAGATTGAAGGCCGGGAGGAATGGCCCGAATAAATGCGGGCGACTCATAAACCTTTGCGAATGAAAGTCTGGTCGGGGTATTTTTTGACGCGGCCCGCATATGCAGATGGAGCTTCCCTAGGAGAGGGCCTTCCCTTATTGGTTTTGCTGGATATGGCGGTGATGAACCGCAGCGGTAGAAACGGAAGGATGCGGTAAGAGCCGCGGTGTCACGGTTTTTGGAATGTGGCCGGGGTTATCAGGGAATTCCCTTTTCCGGGAAAGACGGAAATATCTCCGGATAAGGGTTGGAAGCAGGAATGCAAATGGGTGGGAAAAGAACCCTTCGGAAACTCCGCGCCGCGTTTTCCCTGTCCGGCGGGAGAAGATTGAGAACCGGCGTTTCCCGGATACAACCCGGGAGAGGAGAGCTGGATTATTCCACCTCCCACTCTTCCACCAGGCCGGCTGGGAATTCATCCAGAAAGCGGGAGGGCATTTGCATGAAGGTTCCTCCCTGGGCGCGGCAGTTCCAGCGGGGGTAGGTCAGGTAAAGCTGGTCCTTGGCGCGGGTAATGCCTACATAAAAAAGGCGGCGTTCTTCTTCCAGCCCGGCCAGGTCTCCGTCGTCAATTACCCGCTGGTGCGGAAACATGCCGTCGCACAGGCCGATCAGGAAGACGACAGACCATTCCAGTCCCTTGGCCTGGTGGATAGTGGACAGAGTGACGGAGCCGCCGGAGAAGTCCGCCGCGGCGCTTTCATCATCCGTGTTGCCCAAAAGGGAAAGCTGGGAAAGAAAATCCTCCGTGGATTCAAAGCGTTCGGAAAATCCGGCCAGATGCAGAAGATCCTGCCTGCGCTGGTCGTAATTTTCGAATGCGGCCTGCATGTACTCGTCGTACACGGCCTCATTGATGGAAAGGAGCATGGAGGCCGGACCGGCCAGCTTTCCGGCGGGGGCCAGTTCATCCAGTGTGTAGCAAAGCTGCGTCCAGGCCGTTCTGGATTTGGCAGGAACCGGGAAATCCAACATCAGGGCGGAAAAGGATTCCGGAGGGGTTTCCTGCCGGCTTTCCGGGCAGGCGGTCCAGCGTATCCAGAGTTTTTGGGCCATTCCAGGGCCGATGCCGGGCAGCAGCATCACCATGCGGCGGAAGGAAAGTTCATCCTTGGGATTGACCACAAAACGCATAAATGCCACCACGTCCTTAATATGGGCCTGCTCGAAAAACCTGATGCCGCTGGTGATGCGGAAAGGTATTTCTCCGCGGGTCAGTTCCATTTGCAATTCCATGCTGTGGAAGTGGGCGCGGTAAAGCACGGCTATTTCACTGGGGTCCGTGCCTTCTTCAATGAGATCCCTGATACGCTGGACGACAAATTTGGCCTGTATCCGGTCGTCGTTGAGCGGGACAAGGGCGGGGGGCATTTCCCCGGTGGGCCGCACGGAGCGGAGCTGTTTTTCAATTTGAACTTCGTTGGCGGCGATAGCCGCGTTGGAAAGCTCCAGAATTTCCGGCACACTGCGGTAATTGGTTTCTATCTTGAAAGTCTTTGCCGCCGGATAGCGGGTAGTAAAGCTGAGAATATTTTCCATGTCCGCTCCGCGCCAGGAGTAGATGCTCTGGGCATCGTCCCCCACCACCATCAGCTGGCCGTGTTCCCGGGCCAGCATGTCAATGAGGCGGCTCTGGAGGTAATTGGTGTCCTGGTACTCATCCACCAGAATATGCTGGAAGCGGGAACCGTACAGGGCACGCAGGTGCTCCTGTTCCTGAAAAAGCCTCACGACGTTGAGAAGCAGGTCGTCAAAGTCCATGCTGTTGGTTTCCTGCTTGCGGGCTACGTATTGGTCATGCACCTCCAGGATGGCGTCCAGGTGGTTGGAAAGGTAGGGATAGGCGTTTTCCAGCGTTTCCCGGATATTGGCTCCCTCGTTGTCTGCCAGACTGAACAGGGATGAAAGAACTTCCGGCTTGGGGAAGCGGGTGGATTTCTCATCCAGTTTGAGGGATTTGACCACGCTTTTAATCATGGATTTGCGGTCGTCGGAGTCCATGATTGTAAAAGCCGGCGTATATCCCAGGTATTCCGCATGCTGGCGCAGGATGCGGTTGGCAATGGAATGGAACGTGCCGCTCCACAGGCGGGACAAGTCCAGGGGAATCAGGGAACGCACCCGTTCCGTCATTTCCCGCGCCGCCTTATTGGTGAAGGTAAGCAGCAGAATGTTCCATGGGTCCGTACCGTGATCCAGAAGCCAGGCCACGCGATAAGTCAGCGTGCGCGTTTTTCCCGATCCGGCTCCTGCGATGACAAGAGCCGGCCCCGGTTCTGAAGAAACGGCGGCGTACTGTTCTTCATTGAGGGCCGTACGGTAGTCGATCCCGGAGATGGGGGCGACCGGCGCGGCATCCTGCCTGATGACATATCGGCGAGCCATGGAATATGGTTAATAATTGACAGGCAACAGTAAATAGAGAAGTTGGAAAGGCTTGCCCCTTCTCTGCTCTCTGATGACTCTTTTAAAAGTCCAGGTACATTTCCGCGCGGCGGTTTTCCTTGCGGGCTTCATCCCTTGTTTCTTCGTCTTTTTTCAGAATGGCTTTGATCTTGCCCTCCATGGTTTTCAGATTTTCCATTGAATACCTCCATAAAGGAAAGGGGCGGAGGTTCGGCGCGGCTGAGATTTGCCGAATCCCTTGGTAACGATTCTTTCCGCAGGAACGCCGAACTGGACGAGCTGGGCTTTCACGGCGGCCGCACGGCGTTCGGAGAGCCCCTGGTTGTAGCGTTCGCTCCCCACGTCATCCGTATGGCCGCTGATTTCCAGCTTCTTGCCACTGTCCATCTTGATAGCTTCCGCTACGATTTGCAGCTGGCGTTCGGAACGCTTGGAAAGGGTATCTTCATTAAAGCCGAAGAACAGGGCCAGGGAATCGCCGCCCTGGGGATTTTTTACAATGGGGATAAAGATGTCGTCTCCGGCCCCCTGCCGTTTCGTATAGGCTTCCAGCATGCTGTCCAGGGAAGCTTCCGCAACCAGCCATTGTCCGTCCGTTTTGGCCACGGTCAGGCCTACATTGCCGGCCTTCCTGCCCTGGGCGTCCTGAAGATGAACGAAAAACCCCGCATTGGTGGGCGCTTCGTAGGCGGTTTTGATGGGAGCGTCCTCCCGGAGCCGGAAAGCCCCCTCCTCAAACAGAATGCACAAACCGGCTACCGTGGCATCCTGCACTTTAGTTCCGTCCACGAACTTCCTCGCCCCGCGGAAATCCGCCTTGGCGACGGCATCCATGAAGGAACTGACGATGCCCATGGGGTCATTCATCGCCATGGGGGCGACTTTGTCCTTGGCCAGATCCTGCTTGCTGGGCAGAGTGAGGGTATCCAGCGTCCACTGTTGCTTGTCATTGCGCTTCATATCCAGGTAGCCGCGCGCGCCGCTGCTGAAATTGAGCGTGTATCTGGCTGTGGGATTGGCCCCCTGGTTGTTCGCGCCGATGCTGGTGATGCCGGGAGAGGAAAGGCGTATATGGCGGGCTTCCATGAGCTCCCGGATGAGGCGGCTCTGGTTCTCCGTCACGGCCTGCTGGATTTCCAGGGATTTCAGGATGTCCTCATCCCGGTCCTGAATGACTTTGGCAATTGCCTGCGCCAGTGTCTGGGGGGAGCTGAGATTGATCAGGGAGGGCGGCGTAGCCGTCTGCCGGCTGATATCTTCCTTGGTAAGCGGGTCGACGGTGGGTTGGGGCGTTACCGTCTGGCGTGCCGGTACTTCCGTTTGCGCCGCCGGTTCAGCGGCGGCGGGTTCCTCTTCCTTATTGTCAAGGAACAGGAAAACCAGGGCCAGGCTGCCTACGACCAGGAAGCTGATGATGAAGGCGGTGATGGTGGATGCGTTTTTCATTGGAAGTGGATGTATGAAGAAGGGTCAGGCGTTCAGTGCTTCCAGCAATTTGGCGTGAATGCCTTCAAAACCGCCGTTGCTCATTACCAGAATAACGTCTCCCGGCTGGGCTTTCTTGCAGACGGCAGAGACGATTTCCTGGGCATGGCCGCCGATCAGAGCGTCCTTGCCCAGTGCGGAAAGGTCGTTGGAAAGTTTGGTGAGGTCCAGGCGTTCCTCCAGAGCCACCTTGTCCGGATGATCCACGGCGGCTACCACAGGGAAATCCGCCGTAGCGAGGGACAACGCCAGTTCATTCTGGAAGATATTTCTGCGTGTGGTGTTGGAGCGCGGTTCGAAAATGGCCCAGATGCGTGATTCCGGATAGCGCTGGCGCAGGCCCAGGATGGCCTGTTTGATGGCTGTTGGATGATGGGCGAAGTCGTCCACTACGGAAATGCCGTTGACCACCCCCTTGACTTCCTGGCGGCGGGCCACGCCTTCAAAGCGGCTCATGGAATCCGCCAGCTGCTTGACGTTCAGTCCCGCAAATTGTGCGGCTGCAATTGCCATGGCGGCGTTGCGGATGTTGAACTCTCCAATCATCGGTACGTAGTACCGGGTTCCTTCCAGTGTGAAATGGCTGCCGTCCGTGGAGGTCTCCACATCCAGGATACGGATGTTGGAAGAGTCGGAAAAGCCCACCGTCTTGACGGGGCACGGGGCCCCCTTAACCACGTCCAGGCAGTTGGGATCGTCCGCGTTGACCAGGGCCAGGCCGTTGCGGGGGATGATCTGGGTCAGCCGACGGAAACTCAATTTGATTTCCTCCAGGGAATTGTAAATATCCGCGTGATCAAATTCAATGTTGTTGATGACCACCAGTTCCGGGAGGTAGTGCAGAAATTTGGAACGCTTGTCGAAAAACGCCGTGTCGTACTCGTCCCCCTCCAGCACGGAAAAATCGGAATCCGTAAAACGGCCCCCGCGTCCGAGATTGCGGGCAATGCCGCCAATCATGAAGCTGGGGTTCAGCCCGGAATCCTCCATCAGCCACGCCAGCATGGATGTGGTGGTGGTTTTTCCGTGGGTGCCTGTTACCACATAGTTGCGCTTGCCGCGCAGGAAGTATTCCTTCATCGTCTCCGGGAGGGAAAGGTAACGCAGGCGCCGTTGGAGCACGGCTTCCACCTCCTCATTGCCGCGGCTCATGGCATTACCGATGACGATGACGTCCGCATCCGGCGGGATGTTGGAAGCCTTGTAGCCTTCAAACAGGGTGATGCCTTCCTCCTCCAGAAAAGTGGACATGGGGGGATAGACGTTGGCGTCGGAACCGGTGACGGTAAAGCCGCGGCGGGCCATGGCGGCGGCTACCGCGCCCATGGCGGTGCCGCAGATGCCGAGAAAGTGGAAATGGCTGTTCATGACGGGGAGAGGAATGGAGCGGGTTTTATTTGGAAAAGGAAGGAGCCGCAATACAGGAATCCGCCAGAGCCCGGTCCCGGCGGCGCACAATGCCGTTGGCGATATCCGTGACCATGCCGGACAGCAGGCGGGTGAGATGGCTGCCGGGCGTGTAATCCGCCGGGGCGATGAAATTCACGCGGTCGGAATTGGAGGCCAGGTTATAGCATTTGCGGAAACTGCGGCCGGTTTCATCTTCCGGATTATATACGGCTACGGCGTGGCCTCCGTTCCGGCGCATGACGGTGAAGCAGGGAACGTCCGTAGGGCCGTCGCCGATGTAAATCATGTTGGCGAAAGGAATGGGGCGCATGTCTTCCGGCATGTGGTCGTTTACGTCCTGGTCGTAATCCAGCATTCCCTTGTTGATGCGGAAAAGGTACTGGGTTTTCGTGGTGTGGGAAATGACTCTCTTGGGAAAATTGATGTAGCCGTTCTCCTCGCTGAATTCGCATCCGAATACGGCCTTGAAATAAGGGCGTAGGGCGGAACCGTCAATCAGGGCTTTCAAACCGGAGGAGATGATATAGTATTCAATGCTGATGCCCAGATCCGTATGAAGGGAGGAGAGGGTCATGGACGGGAACGCGTTAAAAAAGTCCGGCAAACCGGGGTAAAAGGTGAGGCGCTCTCCAAGCTGGGTAAGCCGGGCGTTGCTGACGCGGTCCAGGGAAAGGGCGTCCAGCAGGCTTTTCATGTAAATCAGTTCTCCGTCCCAGCCTTCTCTTTCTCCGGTGGCGTTGCACCTGGTCCAGAATTCCTGCGGAGAAATGCCGAATTCCGGGAAGATGGCCTGATCCTGCATGTAGAAGGGACTCAGGGTCTGGTCGTAGTCGAAAACCAGGGCGATCGTATTCTGCGGGGAGGACATGGGAAAGACGGAAAATAAAGTTACATGCGGAACTGGTCGCCCAGATACTGCTTGCGGGCGATGGGGTCGTTGGCGATTTCCTCGGAAGTACCGTGCTTGATCACCTTCCCTTCAAACAAAATGTAGGCGCGGTCCACGATGTGGAGGGTTTCCCGCACATTATGGTCCGTAATCAGGATGGAAAGGCCGTCCGTATCGCGCAGTTCCATAACGATTTTCTGAATGTCTGAAACGGCGATGGGATCCACGCCGCTGAACGGTTCGTCCAGCATCAGCAGTTTGGGGCTGGTAGCCAGGGCGCGGGCGATGGTCAGCCTTCTCTTTTCGCCGCCGGAAAGCTGGATGGCCATGGAGCGGCGCAGCTTGGTGATGCCGAAGCGGTCCATCAGCTCTACGGCGCGGTCCTTTTGCTGGCGGGAAG
>OHYD01001224.1_pt1 | contig 10900 bp, 10 predicted proteins | sample 1580191 | NCBI WGS metagenome assembly OHYD01 (sample SAMEA3882510, study PRJEB24775) | human gut metagenome | biome: human-associated habitat; feature: intestine environment; material: feces | place: Netherlands | collected 2009/2010 | reverse complement strand
GCGGGCGGTGGCTGCCGACCCCATGTGGTGGCTCATTCTGGGTGTATGCGTTTTGTTCCAGTGGAGCGGATCTTTAAAAAACAGCACCATGACCTACTATTGCAAGTGGGTGGTGGACAACACCTTTTTGGGCAGCGCCGGTGCATGGGGCGCATCTCAATCCCTGCTGACCATGATGGGTGCGCTGCCCATGGCGCTGGCCTCGGTGCTGCTGGTGCCGCTGACCGACCGGTTCGGCAAGCGCAAGGTGTGCGGCTGGTTTCTGCTGCGCGGGGCTGGGGCAGGGCAGACTGGTCCCTGTTGCCATTGGTGTTGCGCTCAAGTGCTTCGGCTCTGCGCCTACCTGCTGTCTGCTCCTTGCCATGGTGACCGATGTGGTGGACCATGTGGAGGGGCGCAGCGGCATCCGTACGGACGGACTTACCATGTCGGTGTACAGCTCCCTGTCCGTGGCGGGCGGCTCGGTGATGAGTGCACTGTTCAACGGGGTGCTGGCGCGCACCGGCTATGACCAGTGCGCCAGCACGGCGCTGGGCACTGCTGCCCAGAATGTTGCTGTGCGCCATGTGATCGCAGGCGGCTATATCTGGGTGGAAACGCTCAGCTATGTGGCGGCGGGGCTTTTGCTGCTGGCCTTCTGGAAGGTGGAAAAAGACCTTGCCGCCCGGCAAAAAACCTGACCCAAAACGGCATCTGCAACAAAAAACAGAACTTTGTACCGCCCAAAACGACCTATCCTGCCGGAATTGTGTTCGGCGCTTTGTTTTGCATTGCGCCCCACCCCGGGCTGTGGTATACTTATATTTGTGATTTTTTAGTCCGGGTATGGTGTGCCCGGCCACCAGAGAGGAAACGAACGATGAAAATAGGATTTGACAACGACAAATATCTTGCGATGCAGTCTGAGCATATCCGCGAGCGCATCAAGAAGTTTGACAATAAGCTGTATCTGGAATTCGGCGGCAAGCTGTTCGATGACTACCACGCCTCCCGCGTGCTGCCCGGCTTCCAGCCCGATTCCAAACTGCAGATGCTGCTGCAGCTGAAGGATCAGGCCGAGGTCGTTATCGTCATCAACGCTGAGGACATCGTCAGCAGCAAGGTGCGCGGTGACTATGGCATTACCTATGATCTGGACGTTTTGCGTCTCATCGACGCATTCCAGGAGCGCGGCCTGTTTGTGGGCAGCGTATGCGTGACCATGTACACCGCTGCCCCCGAGGTGGAAGCCTTTGAGAAGCGGCTGAACAGCCTGGGCATCCGTGTCTACACCCATATTGCCGAGTGCGCGGGCGTAAAGGACGCACCGCTGTCCAGCTCCGCCGGGCTGTTACTGCCCGAACCGGAGCCCGGCCATTTTGCCCTGCTGGATTCGAGCAAGGAGGCCCCCATGCAGGAGGCCATCCGCGCCGCCGGCAGTGAAGGCGACAGCGTGGGCGGCGCGCTGGAGACCATCGTCACCGGCCTGCCCGCAGGCATCGGCGAGCCGTGGTTTGACAGCGTGGAAAGCGAATTGGCTCACCTGATGTTTGCCGTCCCGGCCTGCAAGGGCCTGGAATTCGGCGCAGGTTTTGCCTTTGCCTCCATGCGTGGCAGCGAGGCCAACGACCCCTTTGTGATGCGTAACGGCCAGGTTGCCACTGCCACCAACAAAAACGGCGGCATCAACGGCGGCATTACCAACGGCATGCCGCTGGTGTTCCGCACTGTGTTAAAACCCACGCCCAGCATTTATAAACAGCAGCATACCGTGGATTATATTGCCAGGCAGGACGCCAATCTGCAGATCAAGGGCCGCCACGACCCCTGCATCGTGCCCCGCGCCGCGGTGGTGCAAAACACCCTGGCTGCCTTTGGCCTGCTGGACCTGCTGACCGTGCGCTACGGCACGCTGGCCCAAAAGCACGGCCTGCCCCAAGAGTAAACGCCCGAAACACAAGGAGCATTTTGGTATGGAACAGACAAGATACGGCCTGATCGGCTCGAAGCTTGGGCACAGCTATTCCAAGATCATCCACGAGCAGATCGCTGATTATACCTACGAGCTGATGCCGCTGCCCACCGAGGACGAGGCCCGTGCTTTTATGGAGCGGCGGGACTTTGCGGCCATCAACGTGACGATTCCCTACAAGCAGCTGGTCATCCCCTACTGCGATGTGGTCGACCCCAAAGCGGCGGCCATCGGCGCGGTGAATACCATCGTCAACCGGGATGGCAGACTGTACGGTTATAACACCGACTATGCCGGGTTTGCCTACCTGACCCGCGCCCACGGCGTGGACTTTGCGGGCAAGACCGTGCTGATTCTCGGCACCGGCGGCACCCATTCTACCGTGACAGCCGTTTGCAAAGACGGCGGCGCGGCGGAGATTCTGACCGCCAGCCGCACCGGCAAGGGCGATGCCCTGACCTACGAGGAAGCCATGCGCCGCAAGGATGTGCAGGTCATCGTGAACACGACCCCCTGCGGCATGTACCCCAATGTGGGGCAGTGCCTCATCGACCCGGCGGCTTTCCCGGCACTGGAGGCCGTGCTGGATGTGGTGTACAACCCCTTCCGCACCGAGCTGCTGCTGCGGGCTGAGGAGCACCACATCCCCGCTGCCAGCGGCTTTGAGATGCTGGTGGCCCAGGCCGTGTTTGCGGCCGAACACTTTACCGGCAAAGCGCTGGACGCCGGCACGCTGATCCCGGCCGTAAGCCGCCAGCTGCGGCATGAACTGGCCAACATCTCCATCATCGGCATGCCGGGGTGCGGCAAATCCACCATCGGCGCGGCGCTGGCCAAAAAATTAGGCAAGACCTTCATCGACCTGGATGCGGAAATTGAACGCCGCACCGGGCATAATATTCCTGACATCTTTGCCCAGGAGGGCGAAGCCGCTTTCCGCCGGTACGAAGCCGAAACGCTGGCCGATGTGGCCAAGCAGAACCGCCAGATCATCGCCTGCGGCGGCGGGATCATCAAGAGCCCGGCCAACGTGCGCGCCCTGCGGCAGAACGGCCCCGTGCTGTGGGTGCGCCGCCCCATTGAAAAGCTGGCCACCTGCGGGCGTCCCCTCTCCAAGGGCGGTGCGGCGCTGAAGCAGCTGGAAGAGGAGCGCACTCCTTTGTACGAGGCCGCCGCCAGCGTGGTGCTGGACAACACCGGCACCCTGCGTGAAGCCGCCGACAAAGCCGCTGCGCTGTTTGAAGCGGACGAAACCCTATAATTTGTTATCCCCTGCTGCATTGCGGCAGAGTGCATAGAGTGTAAAGTATTTAGAAAGAGGTTCCCAAATGATCATTTCCACCAAAAAAGGTGCTCCCCAGGCTGAACTGGACCGCATTATCGATAACTTCGAGCATCAGGGCCTGTCGGTCACGCTGATCCGCGGTACCGACTACAACGTCTTTGGCCTGGTGGGCGATACCACCAAGATCGCCGAGAAGGACGTGCTGGCCAACCCCTGGGTCGAGAATGTGACCCGTGTGTCCGCCCCCTACAAGCGCGCCAACCGCCTGTTCCACCCCGATGATACCGTGGTGGACGTGAACGGCATCAAGATTGGCGGTAAGTCCCCCATCGCCGTGATGGCCGGCCCCTGCAGCGTGGAGGGCGAGGAGCACACCCTCAAAATGGCCAAGCTGGTCAAGGCCGGCGGTGCTAACTTCCTGCGCGGCGGCGCTTACAAGCCCCGCACCAGCCCCTATTCCTTCCAGGGCCTGGGCACCGAGGGCATCCTCGACCTGGTGAAGGCCCGTGAGGCCACCGGCCTGCCCATCGTCAGCGAGCTGATGGATGAGGCCCACATCGACGAGTTTGAAGAATACGTCGACATCGTGCAGATCGGTGCCCGCAACATGCAGAACTTCCAGCTGCTGAAAGCCGTTGGCAAGATGCACAAGCCCATCCTGCTCAAGCGCGGTCTGGCCAACACCATCGAGGAGTGGATCATGTCCGCCGAATACATCATGGCCGGCGGCAATGAGAACGTCATTCTCTGCGAACGCGGCATCCGCACCTTTGAGCGCGCCACCCGCAACACGCTGGACCTGTCCGCCGTGCCGGTCATCAAGGAAAAGACCCACCTGCCCATCATCGTTGACCCCAGCCACGCCACCGGTGACTACAAGTACATCGAGAGCATGGCCCTGGCCGCTGTGGCTGCCGGTGCCGACGGCCTGGAGATCGAGGTGCACGACAACCCGCAGTGCGCCTGGAGTGACGGTGCCCAGTGCCTGAAGCCTGAAAAGTTTGCCGAGACCATCGCCAACTGCCGCAAGGTTGCTGCCGCTATCGGCCGGGAGATGTAATCCATGGATGCTCGCCTGCATGTCAGCCGCTTAAGTGGCCAGGCCACCGTGCCGCCCAGCAAAAGTGCGGCACACCGCGCTGTTTTGTGCGCGGCGCTGGCCGATGGGGTCAGCCACATTACCAATATTGAGTACAGCCAGGACATCCGCGCCACCTTGGGCGCTGTGACCCAGCTGGGCGCCAAGGTGGCGGAGGAGCCTGCCGCCGTGACCATCACCGGCCGGGGCAATTCCGGCGGATTCGTGACCGTAACGCGGCCGGTTTTTTGCAACGAGAGCGGCTCGACCCTGCGTTTTATGATCCCGCTGTTCAGCCTGACGGCGCAGAAGGTACGCTTCACCGGTGCGGGGCGGTTGTTTGACCGCCCCCAGGCCGTGTACCAGATGTTGTTTGATCGCCAGGGCCTGCGCTTTGAGCAGACCCCCGAGGGCATTACTGTGTTTGGGCGGCTGCGTCCGGGCGGGTTCACCCTGCCGGGGGATGTGTCCAGCCAGTTCATCAGCGGGTTGCTGTTTGCTGCGCCGTTGATGGAATCGGAAAGTTCCATCGAGGTGCTGCCCCCCTATGAAAGCCGTTCCTATGTGGACCTGACCATCGACGCCATGCAGCAGTTTGGCATAAAAGTGGCTGCCCGGGCGCGGAAAAACGGCAGCGTGATGTACCGTGTGGCCGCGCCCCAGCGCTACACTGCCAGCGACTTTGCCGTCGAGGGCGACTACAGCCAGGCGGCTTTTCTGGCCGTGCTGGGCTGCGCGGTCGGCGGCATCAACGTGGTGGGGCTGAACCCCGACAGCCAGCAGGGCGACAAGGTCATTCTGGATATTTTAAAGCGCTGCGGCGGAAAGTTTAAGCCCATTGAGGGTGGCTACCGCTTTGAGCGCAGCCTGCTGAAGGCCACTGAAATTGATTTGGCCGATTGCCCCGACCTGGGACCGATCCTGTTTACGCTGGGCTGTTTCTGCAATGGCAGTACCGTCATCCGCAATGCGGGGCGGCTGCGGCTGAAAGAATCAGACCGCATCAGCGCCATGCAGGAGGAACTGAAAAAAATGGGCGCCCGCATTGAGGTGGACGGCGATACCGTGACCATCACCGGCGTGGCACTGCATGCCCCTGCCGAGCCGCTGTACGGCCACAACGATCACCGCATCGTGATGGCGCTGGCCGTGGCAGTGTACGCCGCCGGGCTGCCCGCCCTGCTGCGCGGGGCCGAGGCCGTGAATAAAAGCTGGCCCGCATTTTGGGATACCCTGCGCGGGCTGGGTGCAAAAATCGATACCGAGTAGGGGTGAGGCTGGATGTTGGATAAATCGAAAACCTATCTGATCGTGGGCCTGGGCCTGCTGGGCGGCAGATACGCCCAGGTGCTCAGCAGCCATGGCTACCATGTAACGGGCATCGCCCGCAGCCGCGAGACCCTCGACTACGCCCTGCAGCATGAATATATTGCCGAGGGTGCGACCGAGAATTTTGACACGCTGGTTACCGGCGCGGATTGCATCATCTTTGGTTTGTACCCTACTGTTTTGCTGGAGTGGGTCAAGCAGTACGGGCATCTGATCCAGCCCGGCACGATGGTGACGGATGTTTCCGGCGTGAAGCGCGGCGTGGTGGAACCAGTGCAGGCCGCTTTGCCCGAGGGGGCGGAGTTTATCGCCAGCCACCCGATGGCGGGCCGCGAAACCAGCGGCATCACCCACAGCGCCGAGGTCAACTTTGCCCCGGCCAATTTCATCATCACCCCCACCGACAAGAACACCCAGGCAGGCATCGACTGGTGCCATGCTTTGGCCGAGGAACTGGGCTTTAAGCGCATCACCATCCTGACGCCTGCCGAGCACGACTACATGATCGGCTATGTCAGCCAGCTGTGCCATGCCATTGCGGTGAGCCTGATGTGCGCATCGGACAACACCGAGCTGGCCAAGTACACCGGCGACTCCTTCCGCGATTTGACGCGAATTGCCCATATCAACGATAAAATGTGGGCAGAACTGTTCTTGTGGAACAAGGACAACCTGATCTCCGAGATTGACATGTTCAGCGATGCGCTGCAATCGATGCGGGAAAAGCTGGTGCAGGACGACCGCGAAGGACTGGAGGAGATGTTCCGCCTGTCCACCGAGCGGCGCTCGGCCTTTGACAAAAAGTAACCTTGTCTTATAAAACGCAAAACCCGTGTGCTGATGAATGGCACACGGGCTTTTTTGTTTGCAGGCAGCAAAAAGCCCCGCCGAAGCGGGGCCTACGAAATGAGGCTGTGTAATGCTTGCTTAGTCCTTGGGCAGCAGGTGGGCTTTTTCCAGCGCCGGGCGCAGGGCCAGGTACAGGATGACCGCGCAGACGGTGGACAGCAGCGAGTTGATAAGCGTAACGCCGCTGGCGATCTTGGTAAAGACCGAGGCAATCTCGGCAGGCTGGCCGAAGATGAAGCGGTTGCGGAAGTAGCCGATGAACGGGTCAGTAAACACGTTGACCAGCAGGCCGCTGAACGCACTGGCGGTGACGACCAGCAGATACTTGCCTCTGTTGGCAGTGGGGTAGTCTTTCAGGTGGATGACCTTATGCGCCACAAAGCCGCAGACCAGGCCGATGATGAACTTAAGGATGAAGGTGGTGATGGCATAACCGGGGTCGCCAGCGAGAATATCGGCCAAAGCCAGGCCGATAGCACCGGCCAAGCCGCCGGAGACGCCGTCCAGCAGCATAGCAGTCAGCGCCGTAAAGGTGTTGCCCAGGTGGAAGGACGAGCCGCTGCCGAAGACGTTCGGGATGCGGAAGAACTCATACGCAACCAGGCTGAGGGCGGCCATCACGCCGATGATGCTGATTTTTTGCACAGTAAATTTCGTTTTGGTCAAAGCTGCTACCAGCAGGGCCAGCGCCACTACCACAAACAGCAGCAGCCACATGGTGGATGTAGACATAATTTTCTGCTCCCCTATCTTTTTTACTTTTTTACCACAAAGCGGTTGACAAATACTTCCTTGCAAGGTATGCTCCTATTATAGCGCTTTCTGGCATCAAGAAAATGCCCAGTTTTTGATTTTTTTATAGTGCCAGTTAAGGAGAGATTTGCCATGATCGAACTGGACCCCCGCTTAAAAACACCATTGTATGAGCAGCTGTACGCCGCCCTGGCGGACGAGATACGCCGCGGCGACCGCGCCCCCGGCACGCCTTTGCCAGGGCGGCGCACCATGGCCGCCCAGCAGGGCGTGAGCGTAAACACCGTGGACACGGCCTACCAGATGCTGGCAGCCGAGGGCCTGGCCGAACCGCGCCCCCGCAGCGGTTTTTACGTGCAGAAAACCTACGGCATGCTGCATACCCGCACGCCGCGCCCGGCCCCGCAGGCTGTTGTGCCTGCCGCCCCGGAGCCTGTGGGCGAACCCGCCACGCTGTTTGACCTTTCCACCGGCAGTGTGGACACGGCGCTGTTCCCGGCGCGCAGCTGGGGGCGCATCCAAAAGGAGCTGCTCTACCAGCGGCCGGAGCTTTTGCAGCGCGGCGAGATGCAGGGCGACGCTGACCTGCGGGGCGAGATCGCGCACTACCTCTCGGATTATCGCGGTGTGGAGTGTACGCCGGAGCAAATCGTGGTGGGTGCGGGCATTGAGTATCTGCTGGGCTGCGTGGCGCACCTGTTCGGTAATTGCACGGCGGCCATCGAGAACCCAGGCTACTCCCGCACGCGGGCGGTTTTGGGCAACAGTGGCTTGCCCTGTACGTTGGTGGACATTGACCGGGACGGTTTGTCGGTTTCGGCGCTCGAGGCCAGCGGGGCAAGCCTGTGCTATCTGACGCCGAGCCATCATTTTCCCACCGGTGTAACGATGCCCGCCACCCGCCGGGCACAACTGCTGGCCTGGGCGGCCGAAAAACCGGGGCGGTATATTTTGGAGGATGATTACGATTCAGAGTTCCGCTTTGACACGCGTCCCCTCCCCTGTCTGCAGGGCATGGCGGGGTCGGACGGGCCGGTGGTATACCTGACCACCTTCTCCAAAAGCCTTGCCCCCGGCATCCGCATTGCCTGCATGGTGCTGCCGCAAAGTCTGCTGAGGCGGTATCGCCGGGATTTTGCGGCCTACGCCAACACGGTGAGCCGGTTTGAGCAGCAGACACTTTGCGAGTTTATGGCGGGCGGGTATTTTACCCGTCACCTGGCCCGGATGCGCCTTGCCTACAAGCGCCGCATGGAAACTTTTGCTGCGGCGCTGCGGGCGGCCCTGCCGGGCGTGGAACTGGACGGTGTACACAGCGGGCTGCATTTTCTGCTGACGCTGCCCCAAGCCGAGAGTGAAGCCGCCATGGTACAGGCCGCCGCCCAGCACGGTGTGCGGCTGCGGGGCCTGAGTGAATATTACATGGCCCGGCCGGAGTTGTGCCGACCCAACACGGTAGTGGCCGGTTACTCAGCGCTGAAAGAGGACGACATCCCCGCCGTAGCGGCAGCTTTAGCGGGAGCATGGTGTTCCTTTCTTTGAACCTGCTTTCTTTGAAAAGAAAGTAGGCAAAGAAACTTTAAAACATTAAAATTACAAAGAGGGTACACGATTTTTTCGTGTACCCTCTTTGATTAAAAGTTCTTTTGGTTCCTTTTCCTTCAAGAAAAGGGACAAGCCCCCGTTATTTGTCCGCAGCAGCCTCTTTGATAGCGGCCACGGTGGCGGCGAGGTTCTGCATATCGCTGGGGACGATGAGCTTGGTAGCTTTGCCGTCAGCAACCTTCTCCATAGCTTCCATGCTGCGCAGGGCCAGGAAGTTGTGGTTGGGGTTAGCTTCATTGATCATGCGGATGGCGTCGGCCTGGGCTTTCTGCACAGTCAGCAGGGCCTCGGCTTCACCTTCAGCCTCACGGATACGCTGCTGCTTGACAGCCTCGGCGCGCAGGATGGCGGATTCCTTTTCGCCCTCGGCGCGGGTAATGGCAGCCTGCTTTTCGCCCTCGGCCAGCAGGATGGAGGCGCGCTTCTCACGATCGGCCTTCATCTGCTTCTCCATGGCCTGGCGGATCTCCACGGGCGGCTCAATATTCTTCAGCTCCACGCGGTTGACCTTGATGCCCCAGCGGTCGGTGGCTTCGTCCAGGCTGGCGGTGATCTTAGTGTTGATGGCGTCGCGGCTGGTCAGGGTCTCGTCCAGCGTCATGGAGCCGATGATGTCACGCAGGGTCGTGGCAGACAGGTTCTCGATGGCCTGGATGGGACGGTTGACGCCGTAGGCGTACATCTTGGCATCGAACACCTGGAAGAAGACGACGGTGTCGATCATCATGGTAACGTTATCGCGGGTGATAACGGGCTGCGGGGGGAAGTCTGCGGCTTCCTCTTTCAGCGAAACTTTGCGGGAGATGCGCTCGACGAAGGGCGTGCGGATGTGCAGGCCCGCCCCCCAGGTGTCTTTGTAGACACCGAGCCACTCGGTTACGTAGGCGTTGGATTGGGGCACGATGACGATGCAGCGCACCAGCACCACCAGAATGATGATAAGAAGAATGGCAAGGATCCAGATCATGGCAGGGTTCCCCTTTCTTTTTGGTTTTTCTTTTGTTTATTCTACGGACGTTGCTTCTGTCACCGGGGTGACCAGCAGAACGGCGCCGTCCACATCGGCTACGCAGATACGCGCGCCCTGCGGGATGGCAACTTCGGCACGGGCCTGCCAATCCAGACCATCGACGCGGACACGGCCCGGCATGCCCGGCTCAATGGCCACCAGCACGATGCCCTGTTTTCCGATGGTCAGCGGCGAGCCGTTGGTGACCGGCGGCTTATGCTCTTTCCGGCGGCGGGTCAGCGTAGGCACCATAATGGCCAGCGCAACCGCCGATACCACCGCGAACACCGCCGCCTGGATGCCCAGCGAAGATGTAAAGAAGCTGGCAAACATAGCCGCCGCCGCACCGATGGCGAACCACACCGACACCAGCGCGGTGGTAGCTGTTTCCACGGCGATAAACGCCACGATGGCCACCAGCCAAAGGATCGTATCAAACCACATACAGGCTGCCTCCTTTCCGGCAGAATCATTTGTGAACACTTTAACATAGTAAAGCGCTGCTGTCAAGTCTTGGGACGAAAAAAGACGAAGCAGAAACAAAAAAAGGCCCCCTCTCAGAGGGGGCCTTTTGCACGCACCTCTACAACGGGGCGCGTTATAAATAGCTCATTTCCTCGCGGCGTTTGCCAGCCAGGTCGGGATTGTCTAGGACAGCCCCGGCACCAAGGGCTACGCAGTCCAGCGGGGCTTCGGCGATGTGCACATCGATGCCGGTCTCGTTCTGGATGAGGGTATCCAGCCCGCGCAGCAGCGCGCCACCGCCCGAAAGCATAATGCCGCGGTCGATGATGTCGCTGGAAAGTTCCGGCGGGGTGCACTCCAGCGTATCCTTGATGGCGTCCACGATGCGCAGCAGGCTTTCGCTCATGGCCTCACGCACTTCCTCAGACCGGATAAGGATATCCTTGGGCAGGCCATCCACCAGGTTGCGGCCCTTGATCTCCATGCTGGTCTCGGGGTCCTGGGGGCAGGCAGAGCCGATCTCGATCTTGATCTGCTCGGCGGTGCGCTCGCCCACCAGCAGGTTGTATTTGCGCT
>OHYD01001216.1_pt1 | contig 10955 bp, 10 predicted proteins | sample 1580191 | NCBI WGS metagenome assembly OHYD01 (sample SAMEA3882510, study PRJEB24775) | human gut metagenome | biome: human-associated habitat; feature: intestine environment; material: feces | place: Netherlands | collected 2009/2010 | reverse complement strand
TCCTCTGTGCCCAGTTTTGCCAGTTCCCGGTGAAAGGGGGCGGTACGGGCTACCCTGTCCATCAGGGCGGATATGGAAGCTTCTTCTGCCATGCGTGTCTGTGAATCCCTGTTGAGGGAAGTGTGCCGCCTTTCCCTCCCGTGTCAACGGTTTTTCAGGGCACAAACCGCCCTTCGTTTTCCGTCGGGGGACTGTTTCCACGGCACGCCGCGGCATAGTTCAGGAAGAGGAACGGAAGCGGATTTTAACGCCGGCCTTGCGCCATTTCTGTTCAATTTCTTTGGCCAGTTCTTCATAGCTCCGTCCGTCAAGGAGGAGTTTCTGAGCTTCCTTTTCACTGGTTCCGGATTGAATGGCTTTCATGTAATTCTTGATGCGCCGGGCATCGCCCTTGCCGTCCATGTGGTAAAAATAGTAGGCCATCAGGGCGGCCAGGCCGTAGTTCAGGTTGGCGTTTTCTCCCGTGAACTGGGAATAGGGCATGTTCATGTAAGCTTCCAGGCCGGGTGCCTCAAAGTCATCCCCAAGGGCCCGTCCCCCCGTATTTTTTTTGCCGTATTCCGTCACGCGGGAGACAATGTGGGATCGGTTGGCTCCAAAGTTGAAGCGGCCACCGGCATAGGGCGTCATGCCCATGTATTCCGCGGAGCCTTCACAAAACCAGCTGGCCTGCTTAGCCTGCGAAGACATGAGCTGGTGCGTCAGTTCATGGATGAGTGTGGAAGCGTCCTTGTCACGGTCAATGACGTATGTGCTTCCCATGGTTTTGACTCCCAGGGAATCGAACGGAACCAGAATTCTTCCGCGGTCCCCTGGCCGCGTTGTCCCCAGGAAGATGCCCGCCGTGCCTTCGCGTCCGCCGTTTTCCAGATAGGTGCTGAATTTTTCATACAGGTAGGCGGGGAATTTGGCGGAATCGTCATGGGCAGGGGAGTTTCCTATAGGAAGGGTTTTGTTGGCCAAGTGGGTGGCCTCAAAGAGGAGGCCCAGGCGCTTGATCATGCCGGTGCCCAGCTTGGCGTCGCAGATAAAGCGGAAATGGGGTGTTTATATTCTCCCGGTTCCTCCTTGATGGTTTCCACCTTGAAATTGTCCGGGCATTTGACGCTCCTGGGCCACGGCAGGTGGTAATTGTCCGCCGTATTGGAGGGGAGTGCCCCACCTTTTTCCTGTTCCGCGATGAAATCCCTGTCTTCCCGGGAGAGCTGGGAGAGGGGAATGGAGACGGTTTGGCCGCCGGAACGTTTCAGCACGGCTTTCTGGCCGTCCAGCCTGATGAATTCTGCTTCCAGTTTTTTCCCTTGGAGGTTGGTCCAGGTGCGCCCCTGTGCAAGGGGGGTAAGGAAAAGGGCGAACAGAGTTCCCGCCGCCAGGCAGAGGCGTGCGGGCTTTTTCATCAGGGGTAAGACGGGAGGCATGAACATAATTGCGTTTAATGTTTGGGACGCGGCAGCATCAGGAGCAGCAGCCCGCAGAACAGCATCAGGCATCCTGCCGCCGCCAGGGTGGTGGTCAGCGGAACGCCCTGATCCTTGAACCATCCCCCAAAGAAGGAGATGAGGGCGCCCACGCCGGCGGATGTGAGGTTGAGGAGGCCATAGCCGGTTGCGGAATAACGCTCGTCGATATGGGAGCGTAGCACAGGCATGAGGGTGGCGTCCAGTGATCCCTGCGCCAGCCCCTGCGTGGCGACCAGACCCAGCATGAGCACGAGCGGGACGGTGATGTCCCAGCCGAAGATGCCGGGCAGCAGCGCCAGAACCACCAATGGGCCGGATATGGTGAAGGTGATGCCCGGCACCAGGGCGCGGGCGCGGGCGTTGCGCCTGTACCACATGTCCGCCAGGATGGCGCCTCCCAGCACGGCGACGTATTTGGCCACGGAGCTCCACAGGGTGGCGGCGGGGCCCGCTTCCGCGGAGGAGAGCTGGTATTTGTCCTGAAGCAGGGTGGGATACCAGGTGAGAAGGAACCAGTTTCCGGCTCCGGCAAAGGCCACTACGGCCAGTAGCATCCACATGGGGCGTCCGCTCAGAAGGCTGGAAAGGACGGCTCCGGTGGAAAGTTTGGAAGAGGGTTCCTTGATGGCCTGTTCGTCATTGTCCACATTGAGCAGCACCGTTTTTTTCTCCGGTACGGACGGTTTTTTTGCCTGGGCCGTATCCGCCGGGGCTTTGGACGGATCTTTCAGGAACAGGATGAGGATGACGGCGTACGCCACGCCGATGAGGCCGAACAGGGCGAATGTCATGCGCCATCCCGTCCATGAAGCCATGGTGGCACCGAAACCGGCGACGGCCATGCCTACATAGATGCCGCTCATGTGCAGGCCCGTAGCGATGGAGCGCGTGCTGCCGCGGTGGTAGTCCGTAATCAGGGCCAGGGCGGCGGGGATGTAGAACGCCTCGCTGATGCCCATGGCGCCTCGCGCAATGAGCAGGGAAGTGTAATCTTCCGCATGGCCGGTCCACCATGTGACCACGGACCAGACGACGAGAGAGCAGAGGATCATCAGCCGGCGGCTGTAGCGGTCCGCCAGAAAGCCGCCCACCGGGCTGAGCAGGGCGTAAATCAGCAGGAAAACGGAGGTGACCATGCCGAACTGGGCTTCCGTCTGTGGAATGTCCCGTACGATGGGTTCATGCAGGGCGGAAAGGAGCTGGCGGTCAAAATAGTTCAGCATGACCACAAACCACAGGACAATGACGGCTACCCAGGCCCACAGGCCCGGCTTGGTGTTCGGGTCCGTGACGGAGGCAACATTTTTAACGCCGTTGCGCACGGCGGAGACGATGATGATCGCCAGGACGATGATGGTCAGAATGAGAACGGCGTAATCAACCGTGCTCATTTCAAAGTGGTAACCTGCGGAGGCGGAGGCGTTTACGGGAGTCCGGACGCCCGGGGCCGTTTCCCCGCTGATGGTCATGATTTCAGAGCCCCTGACAACGGCGGGAACCGTGGCGATGCCCACGGGCCATTCCCCCTGGCGCGTCCATGTGTTTCCGATGACGTCGTAGACCAGGATATCCCGGGACTGCGCCACAGGCCTGGACGGGTCCGGCGAGTTGCCGCGCTTGTCTCCGCCGATCAGGAGAATGGAGTTTTCCCGCACCGGGGCGGGACCCGCGGCGGCGGCTACGGGCATTCCCGGTCCGGCAAGCTGCTGCCTGCCGGAGGAGCCCCATTTGGAAGGGTCCTTGGACGTCATGTCGTAGCCGATCATGTCGGAAAGATACGTCCTGGAGGTTTCTCCGGAGTTATCCCTGGACAGGGAACAGCCGCCTATGATGAACAGGGTGCTGTCGCAGACGGCAGCGGTGGAGAGAATGCGCCCCTCTCCGGGAAAAGGGGGAAGGGAAACCCATTTCATTTTATCCGTGTCCGGCGTGGTGTCCAGCATGTAGATGGTATTGAGTGCGGTTTCCGGCTGCTCCCGGTCTCTGCCGCCGATGACGAACAATTTGTTCCCGTGGGCGGCGCAGGAGGCTTCCGTTACGGGGACGGGAAGGGGAGGAAGCTTTTCTACGGAGCCGTCCGTTTTAATCAGCAGGGCATCTTTCAGGATGCCCTGAGCATTGTGGCCTCCGGCCACAGCCAGCCCCTTGCCCACGCTGGCAAAGGCGGCGTAACCCAGCGGGACGGGCAATGTTCCCGCCTTGCTCCACTGGCCGTTGCGAAGCTTGAAAATATCCTGGTAGTAGGTTTTGGGGCCGCGTTCCTCCGGAGTTGAGGCGCCCGGCGCAGCCTGGGGGAAGTTGGCGCCCCCTGCGGCGATGACGGACTGGCTGCCGTCGTCTTCCGTGACGGTTCCGGCAACCATGCCGGCGCGGCCTGCCGGGTCCGGAAGGTCGGGAACAGTTCCGGACGTCCGGACATCCACGGAAAAGGAGGCGTCAGCGGCCGGAGCCGCGATGAGAAGCAGGGCTGCCAGAGCGGAGCCGCAAGCCTTGGAAATTCGGGTAAGGGAGCGTGTCATGTGCATATGTTGAGAGGTTTAATTGGATTCCGGTCAAATCAGGGGAGGGAGATGCTCCACACTTCAGGAGAGCGCCTGCCGGGTTTGAGCTCTCCGTTCACGGCCGCGAAACGATCCTGCCACGCGCAACACGGAAGGACAGCCCTGGGCGCGGCGATGGGGCCTGCGTCGTGCCATGTCATGTCTGCCGTGTCCAGGCACAGGGATTGGTTATTGAAGCCGGGATTAGTTTGGGGAGTGTATTTTTTTCCGGAGCCGTCATCCCCCCCAAGCAGGTAAATGACGCCGTTTCCGGAAACCGGGGCCGGGGTGGGGGCTGCGGCGATGGCGTAAGGCATGTCCGGCAGGCGCGTCCATCCGTGTTCCGGAGTATAGCTCCAGGCTTCCTTCAGCAGTTCCCGGACCTGTTGGCCGTCCTGTTCCCGCAGGCCGATGCCGCCGAGCACGTACAGGGCTCCGTCTGTTGCGGCCATCTGATGCAGGAAGCGGCCGCGGCCCGGCAGCGGGGCCTGTTCCAGCCATCCCTGTTCCGTCCGGCGTTTGTCCAGCATGAAGACCCGGTTGGTGCAGTCCTGCTCGCCGGGGCGTTCGCACCCTCCTGTAAGATAGACTTTCCCGTCCAGGACGGCAGCCGCCGTATATGCCAGGGCGATAGGGAGGGAAGGGAAAGGATGCGTGGTGACAGTTCCCTTCGCGAGATTCAGCAGGTAAACGTCTTTCCGGTGCCCTTCCTTGCCGCAGCCGCCGATGCACAGCAGGCCTTCCCTGATGCCGGCGGAGGCGCCGTATGCATAAGGCACGGGCAATGTGCCGGCCTCTTTCCATTCGTTTTCCCCCGGAGAGAGCGTAAAGATACGGTCCGTCCACGTTTTGGCTCCCCCTTCAAGCATGGGCTTTCCCGGGAAATTGGTACCTCCTGCACAAATCATTATTTCTCCGCAGGTCCCTGCGTACATGCCGGCGAAGCCTTCCGGATCGGGAAGGGCGGGTAAAGGTGTCCAGGATGAAGAATAGCGGCTCATAATACGTGTAAATGACTCGCCATATACTAGCTAAAAACCGGCGGCTGCGCCAGTATTAACCTCTGGTCCTATTTTTTTGAATAAATTCCTTTCCTTGCGCCTCTTACCAACGTAGAAGAGGTTAATCATATGAAAACAGGAACCCGTTTGTTGATTTTATGCCTCCTGGCTCCTGCCGCCCTGGCGGAAAATATGTCCCTGCGGTCCGGCAGGGTGCTGAAAGACGCCGTTGTGGTGTCTTCCGGAGATGATTTTGTCAATATCCAGTACACGGACGGGGTGGCCAAGGTTTCCTATAAAGATTTGACGGATGCCCAGCAAAGGGATTACAGGATGACGCCGGATGAAGTGAAGGCCAGGCTGGACCAGCGAAGGATGGAGGAAGCGGCGCGCAGAAAGAAGGCGGAAGAAGCCAGGAAGGCGGCCGATGAAGAAGCCAGGAAGATCCGGGAGTCCCTGTCTGAGGCGGAGCGGCATCCCCGCTATCTGGAAGGGGCGGATATTTCCCGCATGTTTTTGCTGATGGGGGAACTTACCAAGGTGGAGGCGGAGGTTATGGCTCTGCAGTGGAATGCCCTGGAAGCGGACCGTGTGGGTTTGCCGGAAGACGCCCGCGTTTTCCGCGCAAGGGCGGCAGCCTATCAGGAGCAGATAAGCGCCATCCGTAAAAAAAGGGAAACCGCAGAACAGTATTGGCAGGATTTGGAGAAGAAATACCTGGCCTTGAAAGACGGTACCCAGAAGAAGATTGCAGATTTGAATAAGCAGGTTTCCCAATTGCAGGGGGAAGTGAGGGAGGTGGCCAGCCAGCCGAGAACGGAACGCATCATTGTCCCTCCGATTATCAGGACGTGGAATTACCCGCCGCCGCCTGTCATTATCCGGCCCCAGCCGCCCCCTCCCCGTCCCGTGCCTCCGCGTCCGATACCTTTGCCCGTAAAGCCGAGTTTGTACAGAAGTTAAAGATGCTCCGGAGCGTTCCCTTTTCTGTCCATGGGCCTGTGCCGTTTACTGGAAAAAGGGACGGACGGATGGGAATACGGGGAACAGGCCGCCCGTGCGGCTGCCGCCAAGGCCTGCCGGAACATTCCTTTGCCGCGGAGGGAAAGCATCAGATTCCGGGCAGGGGGAACAGTTTCATGCGGCCCCCCTGGAAGGAGGCCAGATGCCTGAATCCTGCCTGCCGGGCCAGTTCCCCGGCCCGCTTGAAATCCCGCCCTACATCCTCCGGCCTGTGGGCGTCTGAACTGATGGTGAGGGGAATTCCCGCCTCCGCCGCCATTTTCAGGAATTGCCCGTCCGGATATTGTTCCCCGCACTTGTTGTGCCAACCGGCTGTGTTAAGTTCCAGGCAGGCTCCGGTTTCCCGCATGGCTTCCAGCGACGGTTCATAATAACGGCGCAGGTCTCCAGAAGGGCGGAAGCCGAATTTTTTAATCAGGTCCGCGTGCCCCATGATGTGGAACATTCCGGAGGCGGCCATGTTCCGGAAGCGTTCCCAATACTGTTCCCATGCGTCCTCCACATCCGTCCGGTGCCAGAAATCCATCCTGTGGGGATTGTCGAATTCCTCCTTTTCCCCCAGATAATGGACGGAACCGATCAGGTAATCCCATGCGTGCAGGCCCTGCAGGTGCTCTATCCATGGTTCGATGCCGGGAAACCAGTCGCATTCCAGAGCGGAACGGACCGTCAGTCCGTGCAGCGCGGCGCATTCACGGGCTTCCGTGAGCCAGTCCAGGTAGGCCGGCATGTCCGCCTGCTTCATGCGCCAGTCGTCAAAAGGTTCCCCAGGCATCGGGGCATGGTCTGAAATGCCGTATTCCCGGAGTCCGGCTCGGACGGCTGCCTGCACATATTCCTGCGGAGTGCCGGAGGCGTGCAGGCACAGGGGGGTATGGGTATGGTAATCGCAGTACATGGAGGGGAATGCCCATGCTAGCATGGCGGAGCGGACGGTTCAACCCGGAGGGATGTCTTTGTTCATTATTTGCCGTCTTTGACTTTATGAGTTGATTTTATGGACAGGATTTTTTAGAGTTGCGTTAAATAGGACACGTGACATATGAGTGACTGGCAAGGCTTTTCCCCGCTGAATGATTTTACAGGGCCGCTCCTGGATAACCTGAAGCGCCACCCCAAGCGCATTGTTTTTCCGGAAGGGGAGGATGTCCGCGTGCTGCGCGTGTCCCAGCGCTTTGTGGAAGAGCAGGCCGGCGCGCCTATCCTGCTGGGGAGGAGGGAAGTCATCACGAGAATGGCGGAAATGAACGGAATTTCCCTGAAATTCGTCCGTATCATTGAACCGGAAAAAAGCTCGGATCTTCAGATGTTCTGCGACCGTTATGAACGGGCGGAGCAGATGTTCGGCAACGGGTTGCCTATGAATACCCGTGAAATTGTTTCCGAACCGGTTCATTTTGCCGCCATGATGGTGCTCTACGGCCAGGCGGACGCCATTGTGGCCGGGAACATGAAAAGGGTGGCTTCCGTTTTCCGCGCAGTAAACAAGTACAGGCAGGATCCCGTTCCCACCAAGCCCCTGTTTGCCATTTCCATTGTGCTCGTTCCCGAATTTTCCAAGAAATTCGGCGGCCGCGGCGTCTATTTTCTGGCGGATACCGGGGTAAACCCTGAACCCACGGTGGAAAATATGGCCTATTTTGCCGTAGAGACGGCCAAAATGGCCCGCCACATGCTGGGTAAAAGCGTTCGCGTCGCCATGCTGAGCGCGTCCACTTCGGGCTCCGTTCCGGAACTGGCTGCGGACCGCACCAGGGCCGCTGCGGCGCTGGCGAAGAGCATGGTGCAGAAGGATTGCCTGAACAATGAAATCTCCATAGAGGGGGAAATCCAGATTGATGCCGCTCTGTCGTCAGATTCCTACAGCGTGCGCGTGCACCGCAACTCCATGCTTCAGCCAAGTGAGGTTTGGGTCTTCCCGACTCTGGATGCTGCGGATATCTCCAAAAAACTGTTGTGCATGATGCCGTCCGTATACAACTATGGCCTTATTCTGGGCGGTCTGCTCTTCCCGATTGCCCAGCTGCCGCGGCTGACAGATGAAGACAGGATGTTCGGTACTGCGCTGGTGGTGGGGAATGAAGCCATTAAATTCCACCTGTTGTATCCGCAGGGGGTTGCTCCGCTTTATTGACCGGGCGCGGCGTGTCCGTGACCAGCAGGCGCTTTTCCTTGCGTACGGCCAGTTTTCCGCCGGGCAGGGAAGTTCGGGAAGGGCCGTCCGTATTCAGGATGTCCATTACCCGGAGTACGGCGTTTTCCGTCAGGTCCGGAATATGTTGCCGGCGCAGGTAATCATGCACGGCGCATTGTCTCAGCTCCGCAGGAAGCAGGTTGATTTTCGGCAGGAACAGGCGCCCCTGGGGATCTGTCAGGTTCATGGAGTCCAGCGCCTGGGAAAGCGCCGTGCGGATTTGATTTTCCAGGCGGCAGGCACGTGAAAAGGGAAGGCTGGTGTCCCTTTGGAACAGCGCATTCAATTTGGGAATAATCTCATGGCGCAGGGCGTTCCTGGTATATTCGGCAGACTGGTTGCTGGAATCTTCCCTCCATGGAATATGGCGATGCTCCAGATAGGAGGTGATATCCTCCCGGGAAAAATCCAGCATGGGGCGTACGACGGTCAATCCGTTGGCCCAGGTGGAGACGGGGAACATACCGTGAATGCCGGAGGCACCGCGGCAGAGGTGAAGAAGGGCCGTTTCCTGCTGGTCGTTCCGGTGGTGGGCCAGAGCCACGAGAGCCCCCGGGTAACCGGCGGCCCATTTCAGAAACGAGGCCTGCCTGGCTTCCCTGGCCGCTTCTTCAATGGCTATTCCGCGGGTATGGGCCATACTGCGGACATTGACGCGTTCCCGGACACAGGGAATACCCAGGGTGGCGGCGTAACGGAGCACAAACATTTCCTCTTCCTCCGCTTCCGGACGCAGCTGGTGATTTACATGGCATGCAACCAGATTGCATCCCGGCATGCCGGACAGCAGGGAAAGCAAAGCCATGGAGTCCCTCCCCCCGCTGATTCCGGCAAGGACGGGGCGGCCGGAGCGGAGGAGTTCCGCGGACTGGCTGTCAAAATGGTCCGGTGTCAACATGGTGCTGCTGCGAGTGAATCAGGAAAAAGAGATCAAAGGAAGCCTGCAAATAAAAACCCCGTTTTCCGGGAAGGAAACGGGGTTGGAAAATTGCTGAAGGCAGTTCTTACTTGTTGAGCTTGGGCTTGCCTCCGCTGCGGCGGACGGTGCCGAAGCGCTTCTGGAATTTGTCGATGCGGCCTTCCGTGTCCACAAACTGGTTCTTGCCGGTGAAGAACGGGTGGGAATCAGAGGTGATACCGCAGGAAACCACGAAATGTTCAACCCCGTCAATAACTTCCGTCTTGGGAGAACGAACAGTGGAACGGGTGATGAAGCGGCGTCCGGTGGTGATGTCAACAAAAACGACCGGATTATACTGGGGGTGAATATCTTTCTTCATGGTGATGTATTGCGTTTCCGACGCAAGGGGAACGCAAGTATAAATATGTTTCATTGCATGTCAAGCATCCCCGCGTAAAAATAAGGAAGTTTGTGGATGACGGTTCGGGAGCTTGCGGAAGGAACGGTTGTGGAGATGATATGACGGAAAAATGGAGCAGGTGTTGAAGAGGCCCCCCTGGTGGGCGTGGTTTTCCCTGATGGGATTGGAAATCCCTTCTGCCGCCATTGCCTGGGCTTTTGCCGTCAGTCAGTCCCATCTGGTGGTAGTTTCCTCCCCCTGGCTGTATCAATTCCTGTTTGTGGCTGTCTGGTGCGTCAATATGCTGGACCGGGTGCTGAAAATATTCCGGGGCGGTTCCGCTGTCTACACGGATGAATGCCTGCTTTTTGCCAAAAAGCATTGTTTCGTTATCTCCCTGCTCATTATGGTGGCGGCCGTGACGGGGCTTTGGATCATGTTTTTCCAATTGGGTGTGGTTATTTTTCAATTTGCCTTTCTGCCTGGCGTCTGCAGTCTGCTCTTTCTCTATTTCTCTTCCAACCCTCATCAGAAAGGGAGCCTGTCTTCCGGATTCGTCATGGGGGCGTTTTTTGCCGCCGTTTCCTTCGCTACGGGTGCCGGAATACCGGCCTACTTTTACGGGACGGTAGGCGGCGGCTGGGGAGGCCAGCTTTCCGAACCCACCTGGTATCTGGTAGCGCTGGTCATCCTCTGCATGTTCAGCCGCAAACGGTGGAGTGAAGAAGAGGATGAGGACGGGCAGGATTCCGCCGACCGCGACATGGTATCCCTGGTATGGATGGGGGTGATAGTCATTTACGTTGTATTCTGTCTGGCCGCCGCCGCCAGGGAATATACCGGGGATGCGTGGATTTATTATGGGCTGGCAATGGCGGGGGCATTCATGTTTGTGCTGGACAGGCTGAAGATGAACATGCCTCCCCTCCTCCTGCACACGCTATCCTGGGCGGCACTGATTTTCCCATTGCTGTTGAGCGGTATTCTGGCGCAGGCTTCCTCCTGATTGGCTGGGCGGATTCCTGCTATGGAGCGCGGCAAAATACAGGGAAGTTGAAAAAATAATATTTTGTGGTTGCAATATTGGGAAGAGGATGATAGATTCTGCCCCGCAAGCACGTTCTGCGTGCAGGCAAGTGGCTCGGTAGCTCAGTCGGTAGAGCAGGGGATTGAAAATCCCCGTGTCGGCGGTTCGATCCCGTCCCGAGCCACCATTTTTTCTCCCAATTTCTAATCCCTCCTTTTTATACGGGAAGTAGCTCAGCCTGGTGGAGCGCCTGCTTTGGGAGCAGGATGTCGCAGGTTCGAATCCTGTCTTCCCGACCATTTTAAAGCCTGTGGATCAAATGATTTACGGGTTTTGTTTTTTGAGCTGTTCCCTGGTGGTTGTCCGTAAAATAGATGGAGTGGAAGCGGGGTATGCCTGGAAAGATGAA
>OHYD01001211.1_pt1 | contig 10993 bp, 7 predicted proteins | sample 1580191 | NCBI WGS metagenome assembly OHYD01 (sample SAMEA3882510, study PRJEB24775) | human gut metagenome | biome: human-associated habitat; feature: intestine environment; material: feces | place: Netherlands | collected 2009/2010 | reverse complement strand
GTATTCTTCGATAAGAAAGTCCCAAAGCCTTTGAAAAAGCCAGCGCCATCGTTGTCTTTCCCACACCAGGTACATCCTCAAGCAAAACATGTCCACCAGAGAGAATCGTCATCCACACCTTACGGATGACCTTTTCTTTACCAATAATTACTTTATTCACTTCTTCTATAATCAAATTCGCTTTATTCAAAAAATGCTCCTTTCCTGCTGGGACGGCAAAACTGAATTTTATACACAGATTACTGTCCATTATAACACGAAAAAGTTTTTTTGATATAGTAATTTATCTGATAGACAAAATCTGGAAAAGTTTTTAATACAATATTCTAAATATCACGAATAATATCACAGCCTTTCCTACAAGCATTGGTAACCATAGCTTTCCCAAAAAACCATTATGTGTGTTTTGCTTTGGACATTTTCCGATACATTTTCCACAGGAGAAACATTCACCGGATGTCGCATTATCCCCTTCTTTATCCGATGGTATCTCAAGGTTTGCCGGACATACTAAATTGCACGCTTTACAGTTTGGAATACAGTTTTCTCTGTTTCGTTTGATTACAGAAAATGGTAACACCGGCATCAGGGAAAATACTGCTCCCATTGGGCATAAGAAACGACAGAAAAATCTTGGTTCCAATGCCATTCCTGCTGTAACCAATAAAAAGAGACCTGTTCCTATAAGGCTGTCTGCCATCTTCAACTGATGGAAACGGGAAAATGCACTGAACGGACTATGTACAGCAACGGCACTACTGTAACCTTTTATGCAAAGAAGCAGGACAACAAGCAGGACAACATATTTTAAATACCGGAGTATCTTTCCCGCTTTTGAAAAACATTTCAACGGTTTCTTTTTTCTTTTTTTGCGAATCATAGATGAAATAAAATAAACGAAATCCCCCCAGGTTCCAAATGCACAGGCAAATCCACAGAAAAATCGTCCAAACACAATGGTAAAGACCAGTAATACCACAAGTGTCTGTACAAAGGAATTCCACTGCAGACTTGCACGCTGTGTAATTTGTTCTACAATTAATTTTATTCCGGTAAATGCAGTGGAAAATAACGCTGGATAGATGATAAAAAATACTGCCCGTATCATCACTTCTATGATTGTCTGCACCGATATTTTTTTCTTTTTCTTCATTATTTAGCTGCTCCTTCTAATGCCTGTCCTACTGCATTCTTTATTCCTGTAGATGAATAGGTTGCTCCGCTTATTGTATCAACCTCTGTCGTCTGCTTATCAAGTATTGTCTTCACAATATCTTTTGCCATTGATAAATAAGCCTCATCTTCCCCACTTGCTTCTATAATATCTATCGCACTAATTTTCTTCCCGGATGCCCTTCTTGCTGTTCTTCTCCCGCTTCTCCGCATCCTTGCGCAGGGAGTCGGCTTTTTTCCCATTACCCCCCTTTTCATAATACCCGGCTATCCTCCGCTGGATGGCGGCTTCTTTTTTTACCTTGAAATAATCGCCCGATTTAGTCCGGATATACCGGTTGTAGGAAGACTCCGCCTCCTTGGCCAGCTGAAGCACGGCATCCTGATCCTGGGAAACGTACTCGTAATATTGCCCCATCAGCGCTTCAAATACTTCCGCGCGGCGAGCATAATCCTTCATGGACTTCCGGTACAGGGCAGCCACCCCGGCCTTGTCCCCGTTTTCCATCAGGAGATCCGCCTGCCGTTTGATGGCGGCGGAAGTCAGGTCGCTGCGCCCCTCGTCCGTCTCCTTTTCCAGCTTCTTCAAATCGCGGGCAACATGGCGCTTATTGGTGGAAGCGTCCCTCATGGGGAAAATATACTCATCTTCCACGCGGGCGGCCATGGCCAGGTAATCCGGACGGGAACGGAACTTGCGCTTGATCATGGTCACCAGCTCCTCCCATTCCTCCAGCTTCGTGCCGCTCTCCGGGCGGCTCATCAGGGCAATCAGGCGTTCCCAGCCCAGAGGGCTGCCGGGAGCGGCCTGCGTAGCGGCTTCTAGCATTACCCGGGCGCAATCCGGCTTCTGCATCTCCTCAAACAGGTCCGCCAGGGAAAGATAATCCAGGGAAGTATCCAGCCGGACGCCATTCACCTTCTTGTCCATACCCTGGAGAAGGGTGGATTCATGCTTTGACTTGCAGTTGTGCGGATGAGAAAAATGCCCCGTATTATATCCGTACCCGCCGTAGGACTGCCAGGTTTCATCCGTCGTCAGCAGATTGACCCAGGCATGCGGCCCGCGGTTGCCGTCCCCGGTAACATAGGCGGAGGGAATGCCGTTGCATTTGGCGGTATTCACCGCAAAATAGGCCTGGTCCATGCAAATGCCGCCTTCATCCAGAATCTCCTGGAAGGTATAATTAGTATAAGGGTCCTTGCCCAGTGCGGCGCGGTCCATCCGGTAACGGATCATGGAATAGGCTCCGCCCCATCCTTTCCGGGTAAGGCGTACCTTTTTGCGCGCCCAATCCATCTCCGACCTCGGCAGACGCACATCCACCACAAACAACAGCTCGGAAGGGCTTAATTTGGAAATGTCCGTGAGAAGCTCACGGGCTTCATCCATCTCCATGAAGTACTCGAATACCTGTTCCAGCGTCAAAGGCGTGGTGGAAATATTGGTGGAAGAAGACGCCCTCAGCTTGGACGGGCTGGAAGCGATGCGGGGATTCAGCATGGCGCAGGCCAGCGCCAGGGAGGAATACCTGCTCCGGGGCATGGCGGAGGTTTTCATCCAGAATCCCGCCCACTTCCTCAAAATCCCTCCCCACTCCTCCCCGGGTGTCTGCTCCCGCGCCATCGTGCGCAGGAAAAGTCTCAGGGGATCGGAAGGGTCTGAAAAAAGCCATGGATAGAAATACCTGGGGGAACTCTCCTTGATTTGTTCCTGGATGGTTTCCGCTCCCACTTTGCTGATGAGCTGGTACAGCTCATTGGCGCGCATGAGGTACGGGCTCTGATCGTACATGGACGCGTCAAATTTGCCGAATTTGATGACCTTCACGGCATCCCGTTCCAGATTGGAGCGCAGGAAATCGGCATACAAGTCATAGCGGCCCGTTTCCAGGGCCAGATTGAAAGCATCCGTAAACAACTTTCTGTTGGCGGCGTTATTGGCCTTCAGGCTGACCAGAAGAACAGGCTTCTTGAAAATCTCCAGCCGCGGATCTTCCTCCTGGACCACGGGTTCTTCCTTCGGTTCCTCAGGGGAAGGCTCCGCCACTTCCTGTTCCTTGTTCCGCCGTTTTCCGGCGGCTTCCTCAGCAGCCAGGCGTTCCGCCTCAAGACGGGCTTTTTCCTCCGCCTCCGCGCGCGCCCGTTCCTCCGCCTTCCTGCGCGCCGCTTCCAGTTCCGCGGCTTTCCGCACACGCGCCGCTTTCGCTTCCGCCTCCTTTCTGGCCGCCAGCTCAGCGGCAGCAGCCTTACGTTGAACGGAAACCCGGTGGTAAGCCACCCCTCCGGCGGCAAGAGCCAGCACCAGGACAATAGTCATAATAATTCCGCCGGAAGAGGATTTTTTATGCTTGGGAAAACCGGGACGCAGAGGATTGACAGGATTCATGGGGATGCAGCTTGAACGCGTTGAAGCAAATTGGGGTGGGGGATGAGACGGTTTTATCCCTGTTCCGTGTGACATAAAAGCGCAATACCTTTCCGAGGTCAACTTGAAACAATGGTCTTTTGCTGAAGGTTCGTTTTCCCGGAACCCGTTAAGAATCAAACCAGAGTATTTTTCCTTGTATTTTCATAGCCATTTTATAGTATCAGGCCTCTTCATGTTTCCAAAAACATGAGAAAAACACAAGTATCCTGCTGATTATTCCTGGCTGACATATGTTTTTCCCGTTGCCTATGAACACTTTCTCTCATCTCAGTCCGTTTCTGGCCGTCATTTCGGGAATCCTCTTCTCCGGAACGGCTCTCTGTAACGACATCGTGCTGCCTCCGCCAGATAAAAAGGGAGGAAAGCCCCTCATGCAGGTTCTTCATGAACGGCATTCCACCAGGTCCTTTGCAGACAAACCTATCCCGGTGGAAATCCTGTCCTCCCTGCTCTGGGCGGCGCAAGGCGTCAACCGGGACGATCCCGACTACCGCACGGCGCCGTCTTCCCGGAATTCCAATGAAATAGAAATCTATGTCGTTCTGCCGCAGGGCACCTATCTTTACAGGCCGGAAACCCACCGGCTGGAGAAAGTGGTTCAGGGCGACATGCGGGCCGCTACGGGAACACAGGAATTCGCGGCTACCGCGCCGTTAAACCTGGTCTATGTAGTAGACCAGTCCAAACAGCCGGGAGACTTTGATGCCAGGAGAAAGCTGGTCACGGCCTGCACGGATGCGGGGTTTATTGGAGAAAACGTTTACCTTTTCTGTGCTTCCGAAGGGCTCGGCACCGTGTTCCGCGCCATGATTAACGCCAATTATATCCAGCAGTGCCTGAAGCTCCCCGTCCTCAAAAAAGTCCTGTACGCCCAGAGTGTCGGCTATCCGTCAAAATCCTGAAAAAACCATAAGCCGGAACGCTGTGAGACTCGCCGTTCCATCGGCGGCTCTTCCTCATGCCCTGCGAAAAACCGTCATGGGAACCGCCGTTCCCATGGAAATAAAAACGCCAGGAACCATTGCCGGGCCAGTCAGGAGCGCACTCTTCCGGACAGCCCGGCAACAATAGAAAAAGCGTTTGGCGAACTGTTGGATGAACGTTTCGGGCAAGCCCGGTTCCGCCACTCCGCCCTGCGGCATTGGCTGGAGAAATGTTCAAACCGGAATTCCCGGGAAACTGCGGCGCCAGGAAATCTACTCCCCGCTTGCGGTCTTTCCCATAGTTCAAATTCATGGAAAATCCGGAACCGCAAGCGGAAAACGCACCAGCATTACCACTGGTTGTCCAGGTTTTTGGTATTTATCTTTCCGGGTTCCTTGTTGCGTTCCTTCATGCCGCGGACAGGCTTGGGCTCCTTTTCGTGCAGGTCCAGAATATCAATCACATTCTCCCCTTTTTTCAGGAATGGGGCCGGGACATACAGCCTTAACTGAGGTCCCACATTCCAATAGCGCCCCACGTTGATTCCGTTCACCCATACATACCCCTTGACATAGCGGGACATATCCAGAAACGTGTCCTGAGGCTCTTCAATATTTACAACGGCCCGGAAATGCGCCCCTTCCCGTTTCTGGGAAGGCCCCTTTCCTTTGGGAGCCCGCACAATGGAATCAGCTTTCAGGGGAAGCGCCCTCACCGTCCAGTTCTTTAACTCCCGCGTTCCCAGTTTCACAGGACCGTAAATCCCCTTGCGGTCACTCTCCATGCTGATATGAAAATTAATATGCCCCATGGCCTCTACCAGAACTTCCAGCGTCCCCGGCTTCCTGCGCTCCGGCAGTTTCACGCTCTTCTGCCCCAGCCGCCGATCCAGCGTGCCGACCAGCTCTCCATCCAGATACACCTGGGCATAGTCATTGACATTGGTAAATTCCAGCGTTTCAGGCGGTCCTGACGGAACGGCCGTGCTGTAAACGGCAATACCCTGGTTCTGGTTCCATTGTTCAAAATAGGGAGGCTGCGGGAACTTGGACCGGAAAGGCTTGGGCAGGTTCTCCCAAAGGCCGGCATGCACTGCGGGCGTAAACTCCGGAATTTCCATGGCCGGAATGTCCGCGGGAGGTTCCGGCACAGCGGCTTCGGGAGGCAACTTTTTCAAAATGATGTCCCTCATCTGGGCATAATATTCATTCATCCGCCCCTGCTCATCCACGGGAGAACCGTAATCATAACTCGTCAGGTCCGGCTGGTATTTTCCCGGCCCTCCGTTGTTGGCTCCGGCCGAGAATCCGAAATTGGTGCCTCCGTGGAAAACGAACAAGCTGAAGGAACGCCCCTTGTCCATAAACCAGCGGACGTGGTTGACCACTCCAGGGGTGGGAGCCCAATTCCCCTCCCCCCAGTGCCGCAGCCAGCCCGGATACGTTTCCGAGGAAAAAACGGGAACTCCCGGATTGCATTTATTAGCCACTGCCCAATGGCCGTCGTTCAGCCCCGGATCCAGCCCTACGGCCACGCCTGGAAGCACCACGCCTTTCAGAAAATGTTCTCCCGCGCCGTCGGAGGTGTAAAAGGGGCCAAAACCCTTCCTGCTCCAGAACGCCTTCAGCCATTCCATATACTTGCGGTCTTTACGCTGGTAGCTCCCGTATTCGTTTTCAAGCTGGGTCATCAGAATGGGGCCCCCGTTTTTGGCTAAAAAAGGCTCCGCCACACGAGCCACGGCCTCCAGATAACGCGTCTGCGCCTTCATGAATTTGGCGTCTTCCGTAGTTCTCAACTTGGCCTTGGGATCCTTCAGCAAATAATGAGGCAGCCCACCCAGATCCCATTCCCCGCATGCATAGGGGCCGGGGCGGAATAAAACCCACATGCCTTCCTCCTGGCATAACTTGAGGAACCCTTCCAGATCCCGATTGCCCGTCTTAAAGTCAAAGCTGCCGTCCGGCTGCTCATGGTCATTCCAGAACACGTAAAATGCAATAGTATTCAGCCCCATAGCCTTGGCGGTCCTGATGCGGTGCCTCCAGTATTCCCGGGGAATGCGCTGGGGATGCATCTCCGCGCCGCGGATCTGGAAGGGTTTCCCGTTCAGCATGAACTCCTGGTTCCCTTCCCCGCCGAACCCGAACACAACGGGGGGTCCTCCGGAAAGAGCGGGTTTCTGTACATTCTGGACAGCCTCAGGGCCAGCCCATGCCAATGCTCCCACTCCGACGGCCATCAGTGCGGCAGACCAACTGAAACTATATTGCTTCATCATGTTGAACAGTTAATTCATTTGAAGACGGTTGCCAATAACAATTTTTTTCTCTCTTCTCCGAATCTTCGGAATACCCTTCCCCTCCGCCAGAAATCTGACGGGGCCGGACGGAACGGAGGCCTTCCGTTCCGTGGAATGTGATCATGTCATATATCTTCATCCCTTTGTATGAAAACCGGAGGACGCCTGTCTAAATTGATCAATATGAAAACAATTGTTCTTCTTCGCCATGGAGAAAGCACGTGGAACCGTGAAAACAGATTCACCGGATGGACGGACGTGGATCTGACGGAATTGGGAATACAGGAAGCCAACCACGCGGGCGACCTTCTGAAAGACAGGGGAATGGCCTTTGACCATGCCTACACCTCTTATCTCAAGAGGGCCGTGAAAACGCTCAACTGCGTGCTGGACCGTTTGGACCAGGACTGGCTGCCCGTCTCCAAAAGCTGGAGGTTGAATGAAAAGCACTACGGCATGCTCCAGGGCCTGAATAAAAGTGAAACGGCTCAAAAATACGGAGACGAACAGGTACTGATCTGGAGGCGCAGTTATGACGTGGCGCCTCCTCCCCTGGCGGAGGACGATCCCGCCAACCCCAAATGGGATCCCCGCTACAAGGGAGTGCCGGACAGCGAACTTCCGCGAACGGAATCACTGAAAGAAACTATTGCCCGCATGATGCCCTACTGGGAAGGAACAGTTCTCCCTTCTCTACGGACGCTGGACAATATCCTGATCGTAGCCCACGGCAACACATTGCGGGGCATGATCAAGTATTTGAAAAACATTCCTGACGAACAGCTGCTTTCCCTTAATCTTCCTACCGCCACCCCCTATGTATTTGAATTTGACGACTCCCTGAACCTGGAAAAAGACTACTTTCTTGGGGATCCGGAAGAAATCCGCAAACGCATGGCGGCCGTCGCCGGCCAGGGAAGCGCAAAGAAAAAAACGCCTGCGGAATAACCTCACTATCCTTTCCTATGACCGCCCATTCCTGCCGCATTGCGTTCTTTGACGCCAAGCCCTACGACCGGGATTCCTTCAATTCTGTCAATGAACGCGAATTCCATTACGACATCCGTTACTTCAAAGGGCACCTCACTCCGGACAGCGTGCCCCTGACCCGCGGTACGGACGTAGCGTGCATTTTCGTCAATGACACGGCAAACCGGGAAGTAATACGGAACCTGAAGGAAAATGACGTCAAATTGCTGGCTCTGCGTTGCGCCGGATTCAATAATGTGGATCTGAAAGCTGCGGAAGAAGCGGAACTGCCCGTCGTGCGGGTGCCCCAATATTCTCCCTATGCGGTGGCGGAACATGCCGTAGCCCTGATGCTTTCCCTGAACCGCAAAATACACCGCGCCTACTGGCGCACCAGGGACGGCAATTTTTCTCTTCACGGCCTGATGGGCTTTGACATGAATGGAAAAACGGCCGGCATCATCGGAACGGGAAAAATCGCCAGAATCCTCATCCGCATTCTCAAAGGCTTCGGGATGAACATCCTGGCCTATGACCTGCACCCTGACCAGCGCTTTGCGGAAGAAGCTGGCATTACGTACACCACCCTGGACGATCTGTACGCCCGGTCCGATATCATCTCCCTGCACTGTCCCCTTACTCCGGAAACGGAACACCTGATTAATACGGATTCCATTGGAAAAATGAAGGATGGAGTGATGATCATCAACACGGGACGCGGCAAGCTGATTAACACGGAAATGCTGATTGACGGCCTGAAATCAAAAAAAGTGGGAGCTGCCGGACTGGACGTGTACGAAGAAGAGGGAGAATATTTCTACGAAGACAAATCCGACAGGATTATTGATGACGATACTCTGGCCCGTCTTCTTTCCTTCAACAACGTCATCCTGACTTCCCACCAGGGCTTTTTCACGAAAGAAGCCCTGCACAATATTGCGGAAGTCACCCTGCACAACATCCGGGACTTTCTGGAAAGCAAACCTCTGATCAACCGAGTCTCGCTTCAGTCACGCTGAACGTGCCCGGCGGGCGCTCTACGGAAATCCGGGACTTTCTCATCCGCCTTCTGCCGGACAGAAGGCGGAATTCGGGGAAAGGCGGCAGCTTTTTTATGCAAGCGCCGCCACTTCCCGCCGTATTATATACTATGAGCACTCCAGCCCCTGCCTCCGTCCTGGCTCCCAAACCGCACTACGCCGCTCTGGACGGCCTCCGCGGGGTGGCCGCCGTCATGGTGGTCCTGTTCCACATGTTTGAAGGCAGCGCCAGGGACTTCCAGTTCCATACGGACCAGATCATCAACCACGGCTACCTGTCCGTGGACTTCTTCTTCATGCTGTCCGGCTTCGTCATCGGATACGCCTATGACGACCGCTGGGAAAAAATGAACCTGTGGAACTTCTGCAAGCGGCGGCTGGTGCGCCTTCAACCCATGGTGGTCATGGGGATGCTGCTGGGGGGAATCCTCTTTTACTTCCAGGGGTCTGAAATCTTCCCGAACCTTGCGCAAACCCCCGTATGGAAAATGCTGCTGGTCATGACCGTGGGATTCACGCTGCTGCCCGTTCCCGTTTCCCTGGATGTGCGCGGATGGTCGGAAATGCACCCGCTGAACGGTCCGGCCTGGTCCCTCTTCTTCGAATACGTCGCCAATATCCTTTATGCCATGCTCATCAGAAAATTTACCAGCAGATGGCTGGCGGTCCTGGTCTTTCTGGCGGGCTGCGCCCTCATTCACCAGTGCTACACGCAGGGCAACAACATCGGCGGCTGGACTCTGGATGCGGAACAGTGCCGTGTGGGGCTTACACGGCTCATGTTCCCTTTCTTCGGCGGTCTGCTCCTGTTCCGCCTGTGCAAACCTGGACGGATCAGGCATGGTTTCTGGTGGTGCAGCCTGCTTCTGGCGGGAACCCTGGCGGCGCCCCATGTAGGAGGCGCGGAACATTTCCGCCTGAACGGTCTGTATGACGCCTTCTGCATCATTGTCATCTTTCCCGTGATAGTCTTCCTCGGAGCCAGTGACATCCCTGGAGACATCTCTTCCAGAGCCAGCCGGTTTTTGGGAAACATCTCCTATCCCCTTTATATCACCCACTATCCTATCGTATATCTCTACCTGGCCTGGGTTCACGATGCGGAAGTCCCTCTTTCCCGTGCGCTCCCCGTAGCGGCAGGCGTCTTATTCCTCTGCATTGCCGTAGCCTACGGGTGCCTGAAGCTTTATGACGAGCCCGTGCGCGCATGGCTTTCCAAACGCGTGCTGAAGCGGCATCCTCCGGAACCCGGGGCGTAAAGCGGAACAAACATCTGCCTTGCCCCGGGCGGGGCCAGGCCGGATACTGTCAGCGGTCTTTCATGGAAAAACTGCCGACATCCTCCAAAGCTCTGCGCTACCTGCCCTTTCTTGTGGCATCGGCATTCTTTATGCAGATGCTGGATGCCACCATCCTGAACACGGCCATTCCCACCATTGCCCGCAGCTTCAACAGCCATCCGCTGCAGCTCCACTCCCTGGTAACGGCCTACATGCTCACCGTCTGCGTCCTGATGCCGGCCTCCGGATGGATATCCGACAAACTGGGTTCACGCCGTACTTTCCTGCTGGCCATCTCCGTTTTTTCCGTAGGCTCCCTGCTGTGCGCCCTTTCCGCCTCCGTTACCATGATGACGGTATGCCGCGTCATCCAGGGAATAGGCGGCGCCTTCCTGATGCCCGTCGGGCGCCTTGTCATCCTGCGCTCCTATCCCCGCTCCATGTTCGTCAATGTCCTGAACATTGTAACGATTCCGGCGCTGCTGGGCCCCCTTCTGGGGCCGGTGCTGGGCGGTATCATCGTACAGTACGCTTCCTGGCACTGGATATTCCTGATCAACATCCCGGTAGGCATGGCGGGCCTGTGGGCCACCTGGAAGCTGATGCCGGACCTGAAAGCGGTCCGGGAACAGAAATTCGACTGGCCGGGTTTCTTCCTTTTCTCCTCCTCCGCCGTCCTGGCTACGATGGGCCTCTCTTCCGCAGGAGGCATAACCGATAAGCCGCGCATGGTCATCCTCACGTCTGCCGGAGGCATTCTTCAACTTCTGTACTGGGTGCTGGCGTTCCGTTCAAAAGCCCCCATCTTCAGCCCGGCCCTGTTCCGCATCAGAAACTTTGCCATCGGAATCGCCGGCAACATCGTCTGCCGCCT
>OHYD01001202.1_pt1 | contig 11096 bp, 8 predicted proteins | sample 1580191 | NCBI WGS metagenome assembly OHYD01 (sample SAMEA3882510, study PRJEB24775) | human gut metagenome | biome: human-associated habitat; feature: intestine environment; material: feces | place: Netherlands | collected 2009/2010 | reverse complement strand
ATAGCCAGAATGCACTTTCCGGCGCTGCGACGGTAAACCAGATTTATTTTATCGTAAATCAGATTGCACTGGCGATCGGCAATGCATTAATTGCAATCAGTTCCCAATACTGGGGAAGCCATCAGACAAAACCTATCCGAAAGGTAACAAAAGCCGCACTGTTATTCAGCCTGGCAATTGCTGCCGGAATGATTGCTTTATGTATTCGTATTCCGAACACACTGATTGGTCTTTTTACGACCTCACCCGATATCATAAGAGAAGGTACTATTTACCTTCATATCATACAATGGACTTTTTTATTTTTCATGATCAGCAACCTTTTACTGGCCATGCTCCGCAGCGTGGAGACCGTAAAAATCGCATTCCTTATATCCGTCATATCCCTGTTGGTGAACGGCGGAATCAATTATATCCTGATTTTCGGAAGATTCGGTGCACCGGAAATGGGAATCCGAGGTGCTGCCATCGGAACTTTTGCAGCACGCATACTGGAACTGGGAATCGTTCTTTTCTATGTATGGAAAAAAGATACAAAAGTCAAATTGTTTGATGAAAAATTCCGGGATGGTATTATCGGAAAAGGCAGTGGTACTGTCTGGAAAACCTTTTTTAAAGTGTGTATTCCCATCCTGACTTCCGGTTTGTTGTGGGCAGTTTCCCTTCCTATGCAGACAGCGATATTGGGACATCTTTCTGCGGATGCGATTGCAGCCAATTCCGTATCAAGCACCTTTTTTCAGTATCTGAAGGTAATCGTCATTGCGATAGCCGGTGCTTCTGCTGTCGTGATCGGAAAAGATATCGGAAGCAATGACGAAGAAAAAGTACGCTGCAACGGGCGTACCCTTTCCGTACTCTATCTGGCTATCGGGCTCTTGCTTGGAACTGTATTATTCTTACTTCGAAGTCCACTGTTATCCATGTACCGATTGACCCCTCAGGCTACTTTATATGCAGACCACTTCATGATTATTATGAGTGTGATCATGGTTGGAATGTCGTATCAGATGCCGGTCGGAGTCGGTATCATCCAGGGTGGCGGAGATACCAAATTTTCGATGTATCTGAACCTGATTTCCGTCTGGTGCATTGTAATGCCATTGTCCTTCCTGGCCGCATTCTACTGGAAGCTGCCGGTAGAACTTGTGGTGATCGCCGTGCAATCCGATCAGATCTTTAAATGTCTGCCCATATTCCTGCGCTTCAAAAGCTACAAATGGATCCACAAACTGACAACAATCGACTGATGCAGGAGGTATTCACCGTTACTGTTCACTGGTAATATCCCGCGAGGTGTTTTTTGTGAGCGAAGGTCACAGAAAACCCGAGACATATCGCGCGAATTTATGCGATTAGCATAAATTCTGTGCATCGCGCAGCGTGTTGCTGGGCACGGAGTGAACAGTAACCTGTTCACCTCCTGCATCAAATGAATATACGAAAATCGTCTTGACACATCTCCCCTTTTCGGTATATGATTAAGTCCAATATAAGGGAGTAACCTACGTAAGAATTAGCGTTTGTGATGTCGTCAGTACGATGGAAACATCCGGTGTCACAAGAAAATGGTGAGACTTTTATTGCATTTTTTGTTATGCAATAAAGGTTTCTTTTTTTTCCGAAAAGTCCTTCATTGCATACAATATAGTCCTTGAACAGGTAGAAAGAGGAGGAAAACGTTATGAAGGAATTTTACCGGCAAACTGTAAAAGAAGTTCTGGATCGTGTAGAAAGCAGCGAAGCAGGACTTACAAGCGAACAGGCAGGCCATTCCCGGGAAAAATGTGGCTGGAATGAGCTTACCGAAGGAAAGAAAAAAAGTATCCCTCAGATTTTCTTTGAACAGTACAAAGATTTTCTGGTACTTATTCTGATTGCATCGGCACTTATCTCGGGGATTCTTGGTGATGTGGAGAGTGCTGCCGTTATCGTGATCGTGATTACGATCAATGCAATTTTAGGAACGATCCAAACAGTAAAAGCGGAACAATCCCTGCAAAGCTTAAAGAAGCTTTCCGGTCCGGAAGCAAAGGTATTGCGTGATGGCACAACTGTTCAGCTTCCGGCAAGAGAACTGGTGGTTGGAGATATCATTCTGTTAGAGGCCGGTGACATGATTCCGGCGGATGGAAGACTGATCGAGAATGCAAGTCTTAAGGTCGATGAAAGTGCTCTCACCGGAGAAAGTCTTGCAGTTGAAAAGGACCTGGAGACTCTGTCTGCAGAAGTTTCCCTGGGCGATCGAACCAACATGGTATTTTCCGGCAGTTTTGTGACATACGGACGAGGCAAAGCGGTTATAACAGACACCGGAATGCAGACGGAAGTCGGGAAAATTGCGGGGCTTTTGAAATCGACCTCCGAAAAACAGACCCCGTTGCAGGTAAATCTGGAGGAATTTGGCAAGAAGCTTTCCATTTTGATTCTGATATTCTGCGGAATCCTGTTTGCAATCAGTGTATTTCGCGGGGAAAAGATCGGTAGCGCATTTATGTTCGCAGTTGCACTTGCAGTTGCAGCTATCCCGGAAGCCTTAAGTTCTATCGTGACAATTGTTCTTTCTTTTGGCACACAGAAGATGGCAAGAGAACATGCTATCATTCGCAAGCTTCAGGCTGTGGAAGGTCTGGGAAGCGTTTCCATCATCTGCTCTGATAAAACAGGAACACTTACACAGAATAAAATGACGGTTGAAGATTACTATGTGGCAGGGAAAAGAATCCCCGTATCGGAACTCGATCTGGATGATCCGGCGCAGAGATTTCTTATGGATTACAGTATCTTATGCAACGATTCGACCAATGAAAATGGTGTAGAAATCGGAGATCCGACAGAGACAGCATTGATTAATCTGGCAAGCCAACATGGACTTGCTGCCGCAAGCATAAGAAATCTCTATCCAAGAGAAGGGGAGCTTCCATTTGACAGCGATCGTAAGATGATGTCAACGCTCCACCGAATCGACGGTAAAAATCGAATGATTGTAAAAGGCGCTGTTGACCGGCTTCTGGAACTTACAGAACAGATTTGGACACATGATGGCATTCGCGAAATAACAGAGGCAGATAAGATAAAGATCCAGCAGCAGAATCAAAGTTTTTCCATGGAAGGATTGCGTGTTCTGGCATTTACCTATCGGGAAGTCCCGGAAAAGCATACGTTGTCAATGGATGATGAAAATCATCTGATATTCCTTGGACTTATTGCCATGATGGATCCGCCGAGAGAAGAATCAAAAGCCGCAGTTACAGAATGTATCAAAGCAGGGATTCGACCGGTTATGATCACCGGAGATCATAAGATCACAGCAGCCGCTATCGCTAAAAGAATTGGGATTTTACAGGACTTATCGGAAGCCTGTGAGGGTGCTGATATTGAGAATATGAGCGATGCTGAACTAAGGGATTTTGTTCCGAAAATTTCTGTATATGCAAGAGTTTCACCTGAACACAAGATCCGTATTGTCCGCGCCTGGCAGGAAAAGGGCATGATTGTTGCGATGACCGGGGACGGTGTCAATGATGCTCCGGCATTGAAACAGGCAGACATCGGTGTTGCAATGGGAATAACCGGAACGGAAGTAGCAAAAGATGCGGCTGCTATGGTCCTTACAGACGATAATTTTGCTACAATTGTAAAAGCAGTAGAAAATGGGCGAAATCTGTATCAAAACATCAAATATGCAATCCGGTTTCTTTTGTCCGGAAACTTTGGAGCTATTCTGGCTGTTTTATGTGCATCGATCGCCGGACTTCCTGTTCCGTTTGCACCGGTACATTTGTTGTTCATTAATCTTCTGACAGACAGCCTTCCGGCAATCGCACTTGGTGTGGAGCCACATAGCAGTGAAGTGATGAACGAGAAGCCACGTTCTGCTGCTGAATCCATACTGACAAAAGACTTTCTTGGAAAAATCGGCCTGGAAGGCTTTGTGATCGGCACGATGACAATGCTCTCGTTTTTGACAGGTTATCACATGAATGGTGCACTTCTCGGCAGCACATTTGCTTTTGGTACACTTTGTCTGGCACGTTTATTTCATGGATTTAACTGTAAATCGGATCACCCGGTTATTTTTACAAAACGATTCTTTAACAACAAGTGGCTGCAGGGAGCATTTGTACTTGGTGCAGTGCTTATTACCACTGTACTGACAGTTCCCGGACTCCACCGAGTGTTTAAAGTGGAAACTCTGAATCTGATGCAGCTTGGATGTGTATATCTGTATGCATTTGCCAGTCTTCTGATTATTCAATTGCTGAAATGGATTCGTATGAAGTTCAGATAGCGGTAAAATTCTGCGATATGGAAGCAGAACCGGATCACAACCTGTCGACCCGTCATAAGGGATTTTATATCATCGGTGATGGCATTTTTGCTTGTATGTCCCGGGATTTTGGAATATTCATGCCAAAACGCCTCGCGGGATAGTGGTTACTGAATAGTTACTCCAATTCTTATATATAACTCTATAACAATGTATTCGATGGAGGTGTCTGTGACAGAAAGAGAGAAAATGTTAGCAGGAGAACTGTATGATTACGGAGATCCTGAACTCCTGACACAGCGGCACAAACCAAAAGATCTGACAAGAGATTATAACCAGACAGATTCTGCAGATTCTGATGAAAAAGAACGTATTTTAAATGAGCTTCTCGGCGGAAAAGGTAAGAACTTATAGATTACTGCTCCATTTTATGTTGATTATGGTAACAATATTTATTTCGGGAATAACTGCGAAGTAAATATGAATTGCACGTTTCTTGATGATAATATAATAAACCTGCATTATCACACGGCTTTTTCGTGAATAATGCAGGTTTATTTTTAAGTGCATATCTAAAACACCATCTCGAATCAGCCGATCATTCCCTACACATAAATATAATCACTCATCACCGGCTGCAAATTGTTAGAAAGCAGTGCATTATAGACTTCTTCTACATTTCTTCCATCTGAGATCTCGAACTGGTCGTCGCCCTTATCCTCGATGTCATCCACATGGCTTCCGATTCCGGTGCTGACTCCGGCGGAGATTTTGGTTGCCGCGATACCTACAAGGTTGTCACGTACCCGCGCGCACTCTCTCGTTGACACTGTGATACTTGCAAATGGCATGAATAACCGATATGCGCACACAACCTGCAAAAGCTGTTTCTCGTGAACATCCATAGGATTGATGCGATCGTTATTGATGATCGGGCGCAGACGCGGACAGGAAAATGCGATTTCTGCATGCGGATATTTTCTCTGCAGAAGATATGCATGGTATCCGGTCGCAAATGCATCCTTTCTGAAATCATCCAGACCCAGCAGTGCACCAAATCCTACTCCGCGCATGCCTCCTCTTATGGCACGCTCCTGGGCGTTGACACGATACGGATAGATACGTTTGTGGCCTGCCAGATGAAGTGTTTCATATTTATCGGAATTATAGGTCTCCTGGAAGACAGTTACATAATCAGCGCCACATGCATGCAGATACGCATACTCATCAGAGTTCACCGGATAGATTTCAAGTCCGATCACTTTGAAATATTTTCTTGCGATCTTGCAGGCATTTCCGATGTATTCCACTGTGGATTTGTTTCTGCTTTCTCCGGTCAGGATCAGAATCTCCTGCAAGCCTGTCTCAGCGATCGCCTGCATTTCTTTTTCAATCTCGCTTTCATTTAACTGGGCACGTTTGATCTTATTATGACAGTTGAATCCACAGTAAATGCAATAATTTTCACAATAATTCGCAATATAGATCGGTGTGAACATATAGACGCTGTTTCCAAAATGTTTTCTTGTCTCAATCTGTGCTGCCTGGGCGATCTCTTCGATGAAAGGCAGTGCTGCCGGTGATAAAAGCGCCGCAAAATCTTCCGGTGTTCTGGAACTGTGTGCAATGGCCTGTTTTACATCAGCCGCTGTGTATTTGTCATAATCATACGCATGCATGGCATCTACGACCTGATCCAGGATCTCAGACCCGATATCTTCCATACCCGGCATATATTTCATATGATCGATTCTGTTTTTCTTCTGATCTTCCAGAATCTCTTCGCTTAAGATACTTTCATTGATATGCTGATTTTCCATGGTCTAGTCCTCCAGAAATCCGGTCAGCGGTGATGATGCACTTGCTCCTCTTTCGATCTGTCTTCCCAGACCGGAAAGGTAGGCGCTTCGTCCTGCTTCGATTGCCTTTTTAAATGCCTCTGCCATAACCGGCACGTCTCCGGCTGTCGCAATTGCTGTATTTGCCATAACGGCAGCCGCTCCCATTTCCATAGCCTCACATGCCTGTGACGGGCGGCCGATTCCTGCGTCAACGATGATCGGCAGATCCATCTCATCGATGAGGATCTGGATAAACTCCTTTGTCGCCAGACCTTTGTTTGATCCGATGGGTGCTCCCAGTGGCATGATGCAGGCTGCTCCGGCATCTTTCAGAGCTCTTGCCGCATTCAAGTCCGGATACATATAAGGCATAACTACAAATCCTTCCTTTGCAAGGATTTCTGTTGCTTTGATCGTCTCATAGTTATCCGGTAACAAATATTTGGAATCGTGTACAACTTCGATCTTTACAAAATCCCCACATCCCACTTCTCTTGATAATCTGGCGATTCGCACTGCCTCCTGGGCATTTCTCGCTCCGGATGTGTTCGGAAGCAGGGTTACATTCTCCGGAATGTAATCCAAAATATTGGCAAGCCCCCCTTCGTTTGCACGGCGAAGTGCCAGTGTGATGATCTGTGCGTCTGCTTTTTCAATGCAGGCTTTCACAAGATCCAAAGAAAATTTTCCTGATCCTAAGATAAATCTTGATGTGAATTCATGTCCTCCAAGGCTCCATGTATCTTTTGTACTCATAGGTTTATTTCTCCTTCTTCGTAACTGTTCATTGTCTACTTAATATCTGCTGAATAGTTACCTGTATTCTTTATACTTCATAATCGTTCACTGTTTTCACAATGTCTGCCGAATAGCTGCTATATTTCTTCTTCTCCAAGCAGCAAACGGGTGATCATATTGGCTTCATGGGCTGCGCAGATCGCAACCCGCGGCGCCATCAATCCATGTCCATAAGTCGGTTCCGTAACCTGATCCCCGCAAAGATAGAAGTTTTTCATCAATCGCCGGGTACGAATTGTATTGCTGCTTCCATACCCGGCCATTCCGGATGCGGACACCAGTTTTTTCTCCGGAAAATGCTCCAAAATTCCATTTACAAGCATGGCTTTTGCCTCCGGATTGTCAAATGCTTCACATATAATTCCTGCATTCTCAAAAAGTGAAATCAGATTCTCTTCTGTCACTTTGATGCAATCCGTCTGAATATCGATATACGGATTAATCTTTTGAAGCAGAGACTTTAAAGCATCTGTTTTGTACATACCGATATGTTCTGTAAAATACTGCTGCCGGTTCAGATTCGTAATATCCACCACATCAAAATCAATAAGATGAAGATGGCCCACGCCGATACGCGCAAGTGCATATGCCACGTTGGATCCCAGACCTCCGAGACCTGCGATCGTCACCCGGCCTTCGGACAGTTTCTTTTGCTTTTCCGGTGAATGACGTTCTTCAAGTGCAGCCTGTATTTCCTCTTTTGTCAAAACCTTCGTTGTCTCCATTTTCAGCCTCCTCCTACAAATGTCACCACCTCCATGCAGTCTCCGTCTTCTAACATCCTGTCCGCATACTCGTTTTTGGGAAGGATCTCGCCATTCAGTTCTACTGCAATCCGCTTCATCTGGTATCCTGCACTTTCAAGATACACTTCTACAGAAGTTGCCTTCTCCAGTTCGATTTCTTTTCCGTTTACTTTGATCACCTGCATCTCACCTCCTTGAAGCAAAAAAGAGTCCACAAAGAAACGTACCCTCGGTGGTGCGCCCCTTCATGAACTCTCGCTCAATCTCATTCTTTTATACCTGGATTCGCATAAAAAAGGAGATACCAAAGTATCTCCCGTTAAATCTGTCGTAATTTTTCTGTACTTTCACAGTTACAGACTCTCTTACATAACGTTCCTACGTTGGCATTATCCAAATCAGGTATACGGGTCAAAGTTTTCAACTTCCTCTCAGCCTATCACATAAGCTCCCCGGTTCTATTTATTTAACAGTTCAAGTATAATTATTTTTTTCTGTTCTGTCAAATATATTTTTAAAGCAAAACTGTAATTTCACACAGTTTCTTTATTACTGTCCACTCAGTGACCAGTAAGGTTTTTTTCTATGCATCCGGTATATCACTTGAGGAATCCTGCATCTCAGGCTTAATTCTTATCCTTACCAATCGTTTCCTCAATACCTGCAATTAATGTTTTCATTGTATATTCCAGTATTTCATTTCCGAACGCTTCAGAAGATTCTCTGACCGGATGACGTCCTGCGATTCCGATCAGATTGCTTTCATCTTCTTTTACCTGACTAAAGTCAACCAGCTCCGGCCGTACGGCCATGACGATAGATGTCTCATTCGCTCCGGCATGATCGTACTGATATCTCAGTCTCTCATCTTCTGCGAAAGTCCATGCCGTAAAAATAGTTAACCCGTATTTTTCTTTTGCCTCTTCCTCCAGCTCCTGAAATGCATGGGTCGACGGACCATGTCCATGTCCTACAACAATGCGGATCCCGGCTCTGGCAAGCTGAGCGAAAATACTGCGCAGATAGTCCTGGAACAATCCCTTCTCCAGCCAGTAAGCGCTGCCTTTCATCTGCTGGACATGATAGGTATTCAGTGCACCTTCCGTGTTAATATCCATCCCATAAAACGCTTTATCACCGTCATGGAATACACGGTCAGGTCCCATAAACAGTATGGGAAGCACCACACCGCCAACTTTTTCTGCTACCCGGACAAACAGTTCTTTTGACTGAATTCCGTCAGCTCCAAGAGGCATGTGCGGACCATGCCACTCCAGTGTACCAAGCGGCAGATAAGCAACCGGCATCTCCTTTATTCTCTGTACACATTCTTCCGGAAGTAATTCTTCGTATAATACCTTCTTCATCCTATTCACCTTATCCTTTCACCGCCGGGAAGTGGCAGTTCATATTATAGCACCAGCGGCTGATGATATTCATCAGCCGCTGCCTCTTTAGTTTCCTAATTCTTCGTTGATCTCTTTGAGAATCTGGTCACCGCCCTGCTTCTTCCAGTTCTCAACAAAGGTATCGAATTCACTGATATCTGCTTTTCCCATAATGATTTTTGCAAATGTTTCTTCTTCCATCTTTTTCAGATTTGCCCACTTTGTTTCCATAGTTTCTGTCTGACCGCTGAAGGCATTATAAACAGGCACATATGTATCGTGTACGAGCGGAGCGCCTCCGACCAGGAGTGATACCAGTCTCGGAAGATTGGATTTTGCAAGATCACTGTCCATATTCCATTTATCCAGACTGAAATCATCATATGGTTCTTTTTTCAGCTCCGTAACTGCTTCCATATCATTCTTTAACAGTTTATGCTGTGAGAAATCAACATCATCCATTGTAATTTCTCCTGCAAGATATTTTTCCAGAGTCTCTGTAGATACCTCGATCTCATCAGCATTGTCATAACCGTTCCACAACGGATAAAAATCTGTACTGCTTGTCTTGGTATTAAGGCCCTGTTCTATCCAATCTCTCTCGTATTTGATCAGATAGTTAACGATCTTAAAGGCAGCCTCCGGATTCTTACAGTCTTTGCTTGCCACTACATATTTGCTTGTAGGATCCGGCATATGAGTATAATAATTTCCATCCTCAGACAATGGTGTAAAGTATGCCCGCCAGTCTGCCTCTCCTGCCAGTGTAGCATCCGAAACAGTGTAACCACTCCACCACGGTCCGAAGAAAATTCCGACCTTTCCGGCCAGGACAGGTTCCTGACAGTCACTTCTGACAAGCATTTCCGGATCGATCAGTTTATTTGTATATAATTCCTGGATTTTTTCCAGTGCTTCTCTGGTCTCCGGCTGGATGGAACCATACTCTACATTTCCATCCTCATCCTGCAGCCAGTACTGTGGATAAGACTGGAAACTACAAAACAGCGGATCCAGACCAAACTGATTGTCTCCAATATCATTGATATGATTGGAATTGCCAGGTCCGAGAATTCCGATGGTATCATCTTCTCCGTTGCCATCCGGATCCTGGGTTACGAATGCTTCTGCTACTGCTGCCATCTCATCCCATGTTCTCGGAACTTCCAGTCCGAGGTTTTCCAGCCAGTCCTGACGGATCCACATTTCGTTCATTTCTCCCACCATCATACTGGGAGCCGGAATCGCCATCATCTCTCCCTTGTCATTGGTGATACATTTTCTCAGTTCCTCACCGCCGGATTCCACATAGCTCTTCAGCTTGTCTGATGCATAGTCTTCATAGTAGCTTCCGATGGGCTGGATCAGATCGTATTTTAACAGTGCACGATACTGCTCTGCGTTTACATTCATCAGCTCCGGAATCGTATTACTGCCGATACACAGGTTCATCTTTTCATCATAATCGGAAGAAGATGCAACCCAGTCATATACTACATTGATGTTCAGATCCTCTTTCAGCATATCCAGAAAGGTGTTGTCCTCATAGGTCATTCCTTCCGGTATTTTTGCATTCGGATTCATGCCTCCGCCAAGATGTACCGTAACCTCTTCCGGATACTTTGCTAAAGGAAGATCTTCCTTTGCAGTTCCCTCTGCTTCCTGCACTCCCTGTCCACCGGCCGCATCGCTTCCCGTACTTGCTGCGGACGATCCACAGCCTGCCGCTGAAACCAGCATTGCTGCAGCACACAACCATACCAATACCTTTTTCGCTTTCATACCCTTCTCCTTTTCCTTTATTTGCGCCGGCAAAGCCTGCCGGAAATCACAACAACCTTATCCTTTTACCGATCCAAGTGTAATACCGGTTACAAAATACTTCTGTAAAAACGGATATACTGCCAGCACCGGAATCATGGCGATCACGATTTTCGCCGCATCCAGAGACTGGTTGTTCAGTTTCTGAACCTGCGCGATCTGTTCTACGTTCATCGTCGAAAAATCATAATTAACAACCAGCTGCTGAATATACGTTTGCAGCGGATAATTG
>OHYD01001200.1_pt1 | contig 11112 bp, 10 predicted proteins | sample 1580191 | NCBI WGS metagenome assembly OHYD01 (sample SAMEA3882510, study PRJEB24775) | human gut metagenome | biome: human-associated habitat; feature: intestine environment; material: feces | place: Netherlands | collected 2009/2010 | reverse complement strand
ATCCAATACTGTTGCATCTTTTTTAACAACATAACCACTTCCACCGATTCCTTTCTTCTAATTTTTTTGTTTCTTAAATCTTACGCTTGTAATATTTAAAAATCAAGTCTATTTTCAGGAATTGTATACTCCAGATTCACCATCTTTATGTGCGATATATCCTATTTTATTACCATCCTCTATATCTTCTCCATTTTTGTTACCCTGTCATTTTAAAGAACATCCTTACTTACACTGTTACATATTTTTCCGCTTCTTCTTTGCACTTCAACGTATTTCCATGCCCAATTACATATTCCGGGAGTTGGTGCTTCTGCCCTCACCGGTGGCGGTTTATTCACACCCATTTTAATGCTGATCAATGCATTTGCCATGCTTGCCGGTGCGGGAGGTGCTCCGCGTGCCGCGATTTCCATGGGGAAAAAGGATAACAGGACTGCAGAAAAGATCCTTGGGAACTGCTTTTCTCTTCTTATTATCATGGCAGTTATACTGACCTTTATTTTCTTTATTTTTGCCCCACAGATGCTGACCCTTTTCGGTGCAAGTGGTAAGACACTTCCTTATGCCGTTGCCTATTCCCGCATCTACATCCTTGGAAGTATTTTTGTACTGATCGTTATGGGAATGAACCCGTTCATTACAACACAGGGATTTGCAAAGATCAGTATGCTCACCACCGTTATTGGTGCAGTGATCAATATTATCCTTGATCCAATCTTCATTTTTGTACTGGATCTCGGTGTAAGAGGTGCGGCACTTGCCACCGTTTTAAGTCAGGCTGTCGGAGCTGTATGGATCCTCCGTTTCCTGACCTGAAAGAAAACCATTCTCCATCTCCGGAAAGAAAATTTCCGGTTACGCAGAGACATTATCCTGCCCTGCCTGGCACTTGGTATTTCCACTTTCGTCATGCTCTCCACGGAAAGTATCCTCTCCATCAGTTTCACCTCCAGCCTTTCAAGGTACGGTGGCGACCTGGCAGTTGGAGCAATGACCATCATTACCAGTGTCAGCCAGCTTGTTACAATGCCTGTGCAGGGGATCTGCCAGGGAGGTCAGCTGATCACAAGTTACAACTTCGGTACCAATAATAAAAAGCGGGTAAAAGAAGCCTTTTTACCAAGTTTAAAGCCTGCGTCTTTTTTACGACCCTGTGCTGGGCTGTTCTGCTTCTTGCATGCCTGCGAAAACTGATCCTACTGATCCCTCTCATCTTTATCCTGCCGCTCTTTTTATCTAATAAGGTATTTGCAGTTTTCCTTGCAGAACCAGTCAGTGATATCCTGGCGGCTGCCATTACAACCATAACCTTCTTAAGCCGCTTTAATGGAATATTGAACCCGAAAGACCTCTCCTCACCGGATATCCGGTAAAGAGAGGCCTCTCTTTTTCATTGATCTTCCATAATTTTTCTTTCAGAATTTTCCCTTTTTCTGTGATTTTTCCTTCTTCCAGGATCTTTCCTGAATCCTCCGGTAACAGATCACCGGTTTCTCCGGTAGCCCTGCTCATCCTGATATTCAGGATGTTCCATTGCACAGGGATTCTGATCACCACAGATTGTATAATCGCACCGGCATCCATTAGAACAGGTAGTTTTACGGATCAATTTAGCATGAATCAGTTCCATCCCCGTAAAATCCGGGTTGCACATTGCCGGCATAACTTCCAGCAGATCATACTTTTTTGCAAATTTGTATAGGCGTGGTTCTATCTGTTTTTATATGTGTTCCACTGTCCTAAGTACACAGACTGTACTGAACGGTGTTATCAATTTGTTATCAAATATCTGTTATCAATCAAAGATTCTCGTAATATCCTGATACCGGTTGATTACACGATAAATTTCTACATACTCATTATCTACTTTGTAGATAATCACATAATCTTCCCATATCGCATACTTATAGTCTGTCCAAAAGCTGACTCGTTTTGAAAGATCCGAACCCATTCCAGGAAACATCTGAAGATTTTCGAATTTGCCATAAATCTCCTTTATGGTCTTTGCCGCATTCTCCTCGTTATCTTCAGCAATGTAATCCCGAATGCTTTTTAAATCCTTTGCAACAATCGGGTTAATCCTCAATTTTAACATCCTATTCCCCCACGAGTGCTTTCAATTCATCCAAATCAAGCCATCCTTCGCCGTCTTTCACTGCTTCTTCTGCTTCTTGCAGCTTCATCAAGAGCTTCTTTTCTGCCCGATCACGTTCATAATCCTCAAAGTCCATAACTACAAAACGACCTCTGCCATTCTTTGTAAGATACACTGGCTCGCCTTTATGACAATTTTTTAGGACTTCATTATAATTTCTTAAATCAGATACTGGTAAAATACTTGCCATATTCTTTCAGCTCCTTCCTTGATTTCATATTTTTCTGCTACTTACATTATACACAAAAAGCTGTAAAATTCAACGCAAAGTTTTACAGCTTTTTAATTTAAAATCATTTTTTCATTTTCTTCCATATTCTCTATTACTTCTGTTCTCTGCAGATTTGCTGGAAGTCGAACAGTATAATGAAAATGTTGTCTTTCAGGGAATCATCGACTGTGCCAAAGCCGCTTTGGAACATGATATTCCGGTGGTTCTCGGAAACGATGTCGGCTGTCCCTGGATCATCCAATGCCCAAAAAAAGAAAAGCAGTCGAAAAAGAACTCGACCGCTTTCTCTGATCTTTCAGAACTATCATTTTTCTTCAGCTATCTGCCTATTTTGAGCAGGTGGCTTTTTCATTTTTCCCACCATAATCAAATTTTCCGTCATTTTTTTCTTCCAGTGCTTTGATCATATGATACGTATACTCATTATACGGAACTGCAATCCCCAGTTCCTTTCCCATACGCATCAATGCTCCTGAGAACATATCGATCTCAGTATGTCTTCCCGCATCTAAATCCTGCAAGGTAGAATATCTCGCAGTTGGCGGAACTTCACTTCCACGACTGGATGAATCATCCGCTGCCTTCAGATCGATCCCCTTTGCCTTCGCCACGGCTTCTAATTCTCTGCGGAGTCCATTACTGATCTCCTTCATGTGGATACTGTCTCTGTAGCATCCCACACCTGCACCAAGGATTGCCTGTGGAAGGTTATTACATACGTTCAGACGGAACTTGCTCCATATTTCTGCCTGAATCTGTTCTGTGGAACGATAATGGATTCCCGTATCTTTCAATAATTCTTCGATCGCCTGCACCCGTTCGCTCTGATACGGTGCTTCACCCTCGCCGAAAATGATACCAATCGTTGTCTCAGGATCAAAATGATATCCATCCTCTTCCTGATGGGATGCCACCTTGATCAGGGAAGGCAATACCGGTGCAGCCCCGATCTCTGCAGCGATCAGTTCTTCACTGTCCACTCCGTTCATCAGACTCATTACCGTCGTATTTTCTCCCACTGCCGTACGGATGCTGCCCATTGCTTCCGGTAAAGCACCATACTTCAGACATACAACCAGCAGATCCACCCCCTGTGCCTCCTGCGGTGTCCATACTTCGGGATTATACGTGACTCCATTAATCCTGCATCCCTTTTTCAGACGTTCTGCCCTTTCACCTTCTGCGATCACACCCAGCCGGATCTCTTTTTTCTGGGAGAGTCCCCAGATCACATAGGAGCCGACTGCTCCTGCTCCGAGAACTGCTACTTTTTCTATCTTCATTTTAGTATCTCCTTTCAAACGTGATCTGATCCAGTGCTTTTACTGATGTTCCCGGAAATGTTCTAACACCGACTCTCCTCTGCGATCTCTCTTGCCACAAAAACTCCACTTGCAGATGCATGAGACAGAGAATGGGTCACTCCACTTCCGTCTCCGATCACATACAACCCCTTATGCAGCGTCTCAAGATGTTCATCCAACTGTACTTCCATATTGTAGAATTTCACTTCCACTCCGTAAAGCAGTGTATCATCATTTGCAGTTCCCGGTGCGATCTTGTCCAGTGCATAGATCATCTCAATAATTCCGTCAAGGATACGCTTTGGAAGAACGAGACTTAAATCTCCCGGCTCTGCAGACAGGGTCGGTGTCATAAAGTTCTCGGCGATCCGCTCCGGTGTACTTCTTCTTCCACGGATCAGATCTCCGAAACGCTGTACCAGGACTCCTCCCCCAAGCATATTGGAAAGCCGTGCAATACTTTCACCGTATCCGTTGCTGTCCTTAAACGGTTCTGAGAAATGCTTTTCTACAAGCAATGCAAAGTTTGTATTTTCCGTCTGCTTTGCAGGATCTTCATAACTATGTCCATTAACCGTTACAATTCCGTTTGTATTTTCATTTACTACGATTCCATTCGGATTCATACAGAAAGTTCTGACTTTATCTTCAAATTTTTCCGTACGGTATACGATCTTACTCTCATAAAGCTCATCGGTAAGATGGGAGAAGATCACGGCAGGAAGTTCTACACGCACTCCGATATCCACACGGTTGGATTTCGTCGGGATCTTCAGATCCTTACATACCTGCTCCATCCATTTACTTCCGCTTCTTCCCACGGAAACAATACATTTCTCACATTCATCTTCTCCGTCCTTAGTAACCACACGGTATCCGTCTTCTTTCATCTCAAGACGATCTATATGACAGTTAAATCGGAACTCCACTTTTTCTTTTAATTTTGCATACAGATTTTCAAGTACCACATAATTGATATCTGTTCCAAGATGACGTACAGATGCATCCAGAAGATTCAGCTTATTCTGCATACACAGCTTTTTAATGTGTGTACCGGAAGTGGAGTACATTTTTGTTCCTGCCCCGCCAAATTCTACATTGATATCATCTACATATTCCATCAGTCTGATGGCTTCTTCTTTTCCGATATACTCATAAAGTGTACCACCGAAGCTGTTCGTAATATTATATTTTCCGTCAGAGAACGCTCCTGCTCCGCCAAATCCGCTCATGATCGCACAGGTCTTACAGTTGATACAGCTTTTCACCTTTTTGCCATCAATCGGACATTTTCTTTTTTCCAGCGGATTTCCCGCTTCAAAAACTGCCACTTTCAGTTCAGGGGCTTTCTGCATCAGCTCATACGCTGCAAAAATTCCTCCCGGTCCTGCTCCGATAATAATTACGTCATATTTACTCATTCTCACAATCCTCTTTCTTTTTTCTTTTTTCTTTCTCTTCTATTCTTATTTATTTTCCTGTACTTTCCGTTCCTTTTTTCTGCTCTTCAGTCAATTCTTCCTTTTTTGTCTGCTGTTCTGCTTTCACAAGCTGCTCTTTCTCTGTCTCTTGTTCTGCTTTCACAAGCTGCTCTTTTTCTGTCTGCTGCTCCTGCCGCAATCCCAGGATTCCCCTGGTCAGAATCTTTACATCATCAAAAATATAATCAAATGCTCCTGCCTGGCACATATTAATGATTACCATTCCGACCGGCACTGCAAGGATCATCCAGATCACTCCGCCAACCCGGTATCCGATATATAAAAGTAATAATGTAACCAGTGGATTCAGTCCCACACTGTCACCGACCAGCTTGGGCTGGATCAACTGCCGTACTGCCTGCGTTACCACATAAATGATCAGCAATGCTGCCGCCACCTTATATTCTCCCATAAAAACTTCGTACACCGCCCATGGGATCATAGCGGTTCCCGTTCCAAAAAATGGAAGGAAATCAAGAAATGCAATCAGAAAAGCGATCAGGACAAAATAATGGATTTTTAAAAACCCAAGTCCTGCCAGCAGAATCAGGAACACAATCCCCATGATCTTAAATTGGGCTTTAAAATAACCTCCCACTGCATATTTCAGATTGTCCATCACCATAGCCATTCTTTTTGTCACAGCCTCTGGTGCGATCCCTTTCATCCAGTGAATGACATCTTCTCTCTGCACAATGAAAAAATAAGCCGACATGATCATCACAATAAACGATACCAGCATATAAGGAACCTTTTTCGCTGCATTTCCTGCTGCCGTAACTGTCGGTTCACTGACCTTACTCATCAGATTGCCCATATAATCGTCCAGATTTTCAACCAGTGATGTCCATCCGTTCTGAATCCCTTCCGGGAGACGCACAAAGACGCCCGACAGTGTCTGACCGATTTTTTCCAACCCTGTTTCTGTCTGCTCATACAGATCCGGGAAATCCCGGATCAGCCCCGTCACTTCCGTCACCAGACGGCTGACCGCAAAATAGCTGACCAGAATGATTGCCGCCAGTACCAGGATCACGATCAGTGCCGACCCCAGCTTTTTGACAATCTTCATTCTCTTCTCCAACCAGTTTACAAGTGGTGTCGCAATACTGGCAACGATCCATCCGATCACGAACGGCATCAGAAATCCGATCAGTCTGATCCCGATTACAATAAACGCTGCCGTGGCAAGGATACTGAATAAAAGGCTGACTGCGACCTGCCAGTATGGGCGTCTGTTTTCCATGCTTATGCCTCCTCAGATTGATTCAGATATTCTGTCTCGATCAGATCCCATATCTCATCCCTTCCCTGCTTTGTCTGGGAAGAAAATGGAATCACTTTTGTTCCCGGAACAAGTTCCAGTCCTTCTTTTAGGATCTTGATACATTTCTGTACCTGGCTTCTTTTGATCTTGTCTAATTTTGTGGCAATGATGATCGGCTGATATCCCTGCTCTACGATCCAATGATACATCATCTTATCATTTGCAGACGGTGCATGACGGATATCGATCAGAAGGAAAACCGCCCGAAGCTGACCGGATGTATGCAGATAACGTTCGATCAGCTTTCCCCACTGAGCTTTTTCCTGCTCGGATACTTTCGCATAACCATATCCGGGAAGATCTACCAGATACATTTCATCATTAATATTATAAAAGTTGATCGTCTGCGTTTTTCCCGGTGTTGCCGAAATCCTTGCATAGGATTTCCGGTTCATCAGTGCATTGATCAATGAAGATTTACCAACATTTGACTTCCCTGCAAATGCGATCTCCGGCTTGTCATTTTCCGGCAGAACACTTGTAATTCCACAGACAGTTTCCAAATTAATATTTTTAATTACCATAAGATCCTCCTTTATCTTACAAGTGCCGTTTTCAGCACCTCATTCATGCTCTCTACCGGAATGATCTCCAGTCCTTTCGTAATCTCCACTGACAGTTCTTCTACATCTGCCAGATTTTCTTTCGGCACAAGTACCGTATGTATTCCTGCATTTTTCGCAGCAAGCAGTTTTTCTTTCAGGCCTCCGATCGGAAGAACCCTTCCGCGAAGTGTGATCTCACCTGTCATTGCAAGATCTGCACGTACTTTCTTTCCTGTCACTGCGGAGAGGATGGCTGTTGCCATTGTAATTCCTGCTGACGGTCCGTCTTTCGGTACCGCTCCTTCAGGAATATGCACATGAATATCATGCTTTTCAAAGAAATCTTCCTGAATCGCATACTTTTTACTTACAGAACGGATATAACTGATTCCCGTTCTTGCCGATTCTTTCATGACATCTCCCAGCTTTCCGGTCAGCATGATCTCACCTTTTCCCGGCATAACATTGACTTCAATCTGCAAGGTATCGCCTCCTACACTTGTCCATGCAAGTCCACGCACAATTCCGACCTCCGGTGCTGCATTTGCCATCTGATACGTATACTTTTCTTTTCCAAGAAATCTGGACAGATTCCGGTCTGTTACTGCGATCTTCTCTTTTTCTGTCATCAGCAGCTCTTTTGCCGCTTTCCTGCAGACAGCACCGATCTTACGTTCCAGTTGTCTGACTCCTGCCTCTTTCGTATAATTATGTGCCATTTTCCAGATTGCTTTTTTACTGAAAGATAGCTGCTGTTCTGTCAGTCCTGTCTTTTCCAATTGCTTCGGAACCAGATGTTCCTGGGCAATATGCAGCTTTTCATTTTCTGTATAACTACTGATTTCAATGATCTCCATGCGGTCCAGCAGCGGACGCGGGATTGTCTGAAGACTGTTGGCAGTCGTAATGAACATTACTTCGGAAAGATCCAGCGGTACTTCCAGATAATGATCCCTGAACCGGCTGTTCTGTTCTGAATCCAGAACTTCCAGCAAAGCAGAAAATGTATCTCCCTTGTAGTCTGTGCTTACTTTGTCAATTTCATCCAGAAGAAGTACCGGATTTTTGACTCCCGCACTGCGGATTCCGTTTGCAATCCTTCCCGGCATTGCACCCACATACGTCTTTCTATGCCCACGGATCTCCGCTTCATCCCGGACTCCTCCCAGGGAAATCCTCACATAAGGCCGATTCGTTGCCCTTGCCAGCGACCTTGCAATGGAAGTCTTACCTGTTCCCGGGGGACCTACCAGGCAGAGGATCGGACTTTCTTCTCTCCGGGTCAGCGTTCTGACTGCCAGTGACTCCAGAATCCTCTCTTTCACGGTCTCCATTCCGTAATGATCTTCATCCAACACTTTCCGGGCATACTGAATGTCATTATTTTCTTCGGAACGCTTTTCCCACGGCATTTCAAGAAGTGTCTCAATATAGGTACGGATCACTCCATTTTCAGCCTGTGATCCGATCGTATTTTTGAATCTGCTGATCTCACGTTTCAGCTTTTCCTTTACCTCTTCCGGTGCTTCAAGCTTTGCTGCCGCCTCTTCAAACTCTTCTGCATCAGAAATACCTGAATCCTCCCCCAGCTCCTGTCGGATAACTTTGAGTTCTTCCCGCAGGATATATTCTCTCTGATGCCGGTCCACCAGTTCTTTGACCTTTTTCTGAATCTCTTTTTTAACATCTATGATCTGAATTTCATCTGTCAGTTCCGAGCAAAGTTTCTCATATCTTTTTTTAATATCCAGTTCTTCCAGAAGTTTCTGCTGTTCCGTATATGAAAATGGTACACTGCAGGCAATCTCATTGGTCAGCTTCTTCAGATCTTCGATCGAAATCAGTTCTTTCACTGCCTCCTTGGACATTTTTCCACTTTTGTCCGCATATTCCGTAAGAACCTCTCTCAGGTTTCGTGCCATCGCTTCCTTTTGTATCTCATCCTCTATGCCAAAATCTGTCTCTTCCAAAAGTTCAACTTCCGCTTTGAGATACGGTTCTTTTTCACTGATCCCGGTCAATCTTCCTCTCTGTTCTCCTGAGACAAGAACCCGCACAATTTTCTTCGGCAATTTAATGACCTGCCGGACTGTGGCAACTGTTCCGATACTGTATACATCTTCCTGTCCCGGATCTTCTGTCTCTATGGATTTCTGGGCAACCAGAAAAATCTTCTGATCTTCCATCATTGCCTGCTGTACCGCAGTGATCGAGCGTTCTCTGCTCACATCAAAATGTACGACCATCTCCGGCATGATCGTCAGTCCTCTCAGAGCGACCATCGGAAGGCTTTTCATTACGCTGTCCATTTCTTTTCCTCCGTTCTTATTTTTATGTCCTTCTATTTGAATCTATTCTTCTCCTCTTACAGACTACCATGCGTAAAAAAAGCGGGTGGATGGGATTCGCCATCACGCCCGCCTTTTTTATGCACTCTCTGATGTCAGGAACGACTTTCTTTCTTCGCCGTCACGCGTATATCTTGGCGGTTCTGTTCCGAGAACTGCTTCTTTCGTGATCCGGCATTCTTTAATTGTCTCATCAGATGGGACTGTAAACATCGTATCCATCATGATATTTTCCATGATTGCACGAAGACCACGGGCTCCTGTCTTACGCTTCAGAGTCGTATCGGCAATCTCCAGCAGTGCATCCTTATCAAACTCAAGCTTCACTCCGTCCAGCTCAAGCAGCTTCTGATACTGCTTTACGATCGCACTCTTTGGTTCTGTCAGAATACGGATCAGTGCATCCCGATCCAGAAGATCCAGTGACACTGTCACAGGAAGTCGTCCCACCAGTTCCGGGATCAGACCAAATTTCACAAGATCCTGAGGAAGTGCCTCCTGAAGCAGCACATCCATATCGTATTCATGCTTTGTTGCAATCTCTGCATTAAATCCGATCGACTTTCTGTCGATCCGGGTCTCTATAATCTTATCAATTCCTTCAAAAGCTCCACCACAGATAAATAAGATATTCGTCGTATCAATCTGAATCAGTTCCTGATGCGGATGCTTTCTTCCTCCCTGCGGCGGAACAGATGCAACCGTTCCCTCGATGATTTTCAGAAGTGCCTGCTGAACACCTTCTCCAGATACATCTCTTGTAATTGACGGGTTCTCAGATTTTCTTGTAATCTTATCAATCTCATCAATATAGATGATTCCACACTGTGCACGGTCAATATCATAATCTGCTGCCTGAATGATCTTAAGAAGAATATTCTCAACATCCTCACCAACATATCCTGCTTCTGTAAGAGCAGTCGCATCTGCGATCGCAAATGGTACATTTAACATCTTTGCTAATGTCTGGGCTAATAATGTTTTTCCTGAACCTGTTGGTCCAAGCATTAAAATATTACTCTTCTGCAATTCCACATCAGAGTCTCCACCCATTAAAATTCTTTTGTAATGATTATATACAGCTACGGAAAGTACTTTCTTTGCTTCATCCTGTCCAATAACATACTGGTCTAGAAATTCTTTGATCTCTTTTGGCTTACGTAAATTGATCTCTCCGTCATTCTCTGCATACTGTTCAAATTCTTCTTCAATAATCTCAGAACAAATGTCAATACATTCATCACAAATATAAACATTCTTACCCTTTGGTCCCGCGATCAGTTTGCGGACTTGGTCCTGTGTCTTATTGCAAAAAGAACATCTTACGATTTCTTCATATTTTCCTGCCATATTCTTACCTCGCACTTTTTTACACGTAAAGGGAATGTCCCAATAAGGACATTCCCTTTTCCCGTTAACGGCTTGTAATAACCTTATCAATCAATCCATATGCCAAAGCTTCTTCGGCAGTCTTCCAGTTATCTCTTTCCGTATCTGCACAAATTGTCTCATAACTCTGACCTGTATTTGCAGCCATCAATCTGTTCATTCTTTCTCTGATCTTCAGAATATGCTGTGCATTGATCTCAATCTCGGTTGCCTGACCCTGTGCACCGCCTGAAGGCTGGTGAATCATGATCGTTGAATTCGGAAGTGCATATCTTTTGCCTTTGGCACCGGAGGACAGGAGAAAAGCTCCCATGCTGGCTGCCATTCC
>OHYD01001197.1_pt1 | contig 11124 bp, 7 predicted proteins | sample 1580191 | NCBI WGS metagenome assembly OHYD01 (sample SAMEA3882510, study PRJEB24775) | human gut metagenome | biome: human-associated habitat; feature: intestine environment; material: feces | place: Netherlands | collected 2009/2010 | reverse complement strand
ATCGCTATGGATGCAGCTTCTTCTGAGTGGAAGACTGGTAAACTTGGCGAGTACAAGCTTCCAAAGGCCGGTACTGTTTACACATCTGACGAGCTGATCGACCACTGGAAAAAACTGGTTGACAAGTATCCGATCATCTCCATCGAGGATGCGCTTGATGAGGAAGACTGGGAAGGATGGAAGAAGCTTACCAAAGAACTGGGAGATAAAGTGCAGCTGGTAGGTGATGACCTGTTTGTAACAAATACAGAGAGACTTTCCAAAGGTATTTCTCTTGGATGCGGCAATTCCATCCTAATCAAGCTGAACCAGATCGGATCTGTATCAGAGACTCTTGAGGCAATCAAGATGGCTCATAAGGCTGGTTATACAGCAATTTCTTCCCATCGTTCAGGCGAGACAGAGGATACTACGATTGCTGACCTTGCAGTAGCATTAAATACCTGCCAGATCAAGACCGGTGCTCCGTCCAGAACAGAGCGTGTTGCAAAATACAATCAGCTGCTCCGTATCGAGGAAGAGCTTGGAGATGCAGCAGTATATCCGGGAATGAGCGCATTCAATGTAAAACGCTAATGTTCCGCGAAGTGGTTACTGACTGCAAAGTGAACAGTAACAGATTTACGAGATGATTTCACAGATGTAATCTACCTTATACACCCTTAAGTAGTGTTATAGAAAAATCCCCCTGCCAGAAAAGCGTGGTTCCATGGCAGGGGGATTTTTAGGATTATTTATTGCGGTTTACAGGTGATGTTCCGTGAATAATGTTACTGCAAACCGTACAATTATTTCATTCTGTTTTTACAGAAATACATATTTCAGAACAAAGATAACAGCCAGTGCATACATAAGCGGACTGATTTTTTTGTCTTTAGCCTTTCCGGTACAGACGTTGATGATAACGTAAGAGATAACACCAAGTGCAATACCTTCGGAAATGCTGTACAGGAACGGCATTGCAATGATTGCGATAAATGCCGGAATCGCTTCTGTAAGGTCGTCAAAGTCGATCTTGGTTACAGAGGTCAGCATAAGGAATCCAACCACGATCAGAGCCGGAGCTGTGGCGAAGGAAGGGATCGCCAGGAAGATCGGGGAAAGGAACAGGGAAAGTGCGAACAAAACAGCGGAAACAAGAGAAGTAAGACCTGTACGTCCGCCCTCTGCAACACCGGAAGCGCTCTCAACAAATGTGGTAACAGTAGAAGTACCGCACATAGCACCTACAGTAGTACCAACAGCATCGGAAAGAAGAGCACCTTTGATTTTTGGAAGCTTACCGTCATTGTCCAGCATGTCTGCCTTGGAAGCAACACCTATCAGAGTTCCCAGAGTATCAAACATATCTACAAATAAGAATGCAAACATGATAACGATAAAGTCAAGTGAGAAAACTCCTGCGAAATCCATTTTCATAAAGGTAGGAGCCATACTCGGTACGGAAATTCCATTGGAAAAATCCGGGAGAAGACTGTAGAAACCTGCATCCGGATTTGGAACATAAAGTCCCACAAACTGACAGAGGATTCCAAGCGCCCATGTAATAAGGATGCCCCACAGGATACCGCCTTTTACATTCTTTACAAGAAGAATGCCGGTAACCAGTACGCCAATCAGGGCAAGAAGAACAGTGATTCCAAGATAATTGAAAGAACCATCTGACATGGAGCCCTTAAAGGAGAACATGCTTACCAGTGTGGAATCATTGTTTACAACGATCTTTGCATTCTGCAGACCAATAAATGCGATGAAAAGGCCAATTCCAACAGAAACTGCGTGTTTCAGTGTCATAGGAATGGAGTTAAAGATTGCTTCACGTACATTGGTAAGGGAAAGCAGGATAAAGATGATACCTTCCACAAATACAGCAACCAGAGCCTGCTGCCAGGAATAACCCATTCCAAGAACTACGGTATATGCAAAGTATGCATTCAGTCCCATACCGGGTGCCAGGACAAACGGGTAATTGGATAACAGTGCCATCAGGCAGGTTGCAATGAAGGATGAAAGTGCAGTAGCAGTAAAGACTGCACCGCGGTCCATTCCGGCAGCGGAAAGGATGTTGGGATTGACAGCGAGGATGTAAGCCATGGTCATGAATGTGGTAATACCGGCCATGATTTCGGTCTTCACGTCAGTGTGGTTTTCCTTCAGGTGAAAAAGTTTTTCAAGGTTCATAAATGTACCCCCTTCTTTTTACGGCAGCTTGTGTGCCGTTTTTTATATTTTACAGGAATGTTATGGATGTTGCTTTGCCACGCCCGCAACGCGGATTCCTGCAAATTTCAGGTAGTAAACATTTGACAGAGGATGGAGTTTCGAAAAAAATCTCTGCAAAATGAACACGCTCTAGGGCTTGTCACATCTTTGTGTGTTTGTTTATATATTTGGCTTTGTATTTAGAATATACAATTGTCTGATCTTTATACAGTCCATAATATCCGGAAGCCGCATAGCTGATAGAAACGGCGATCAGATAGAAGGACACTCCCTTAAAGCCAAACATTTCAAAGGCAATCAGAATAGAAGTAATCGGGCAGTTCGTCACACCACAGAAAACAGCAGCCATTCCGCAGGCTGCGCAAAGGGAGGGAGAAAGCCCTATCAGCTGTCCTGCCATGCATCCGAAAGTGGCGCCTACGCAGAATGACGGAACGATTTCGCCTCCGCGAAAACCAGCCTTCATAGTCAGTGCGGTAAGGAGCATTTTCCAGAAGAAAGCCATATAATCGGTGTCTCCGGTCTCCACTGCTTTCTCAATAAGCTCAGCACCGGCTCCCATGTAATCCGTAGTTCCAAGAATCAGTGTAATAAAAATAACCAGAACGGCACCGGCCACTACCCGTGCATATTTATTAGAAAAAAACCGGCCGTAGAATCTGGCTGTCTCATTTAAAATAATACAGAAGACAATACTGATCACTGCACATCCAAGGGCTACCACGCCCATTTTCAGCCCTGTTTCCAGGGAAAGTGCAGGAATATTTACTACGTGAAAAGCTTCTGGCGTAACGCCCATACCAGCCGCGAAACGGGATGCGATCAAAGATGCGATCATACAAGGCATAAGAGCTGTATAATACATAACCCCTACACTGACCACTTCCAAGGAAAAAACAGCTGCAGCCATTGGTGTGCCAAATAGTGCAGAGAAAGCAGCACTCATACCACACATAACGATCACATGACGGTCTTCCTCATCAAGATGGATCCATCTGCCAAGAAGATTGGCAATGCTGCCACCAAGCTGAATAGCTGCACCCTCACGTCCTGCTGAACCACCGGCAAGATGTGTCAATGCAGTCGAAATAAAAATCAGCGGACCAGATCTCCAGGGCACATCATCCTGGGAACGGACTGTAGAAAGGACTTGATTCGTGCCGCCATCGTCTTTTCCGAATTTCTCATAAAGAAATACGATGCAAAGTCCGAACAGGGGCAGGAGAAAAAAGGTCCACAGATGTGCCTTGCGGTAACCGGTCACTGCCTTCAGCACAAAAGAAAATAAAGTACTGAAAGCTCCCGCTATACATCCTACCACCACTGCCAGAAGCAGCCACTTAAGCAGGTTCCCCATGTCACGTCTGATAGCTCCGGAGTAATAGTGAAATTTGTCCTCCGGAGTCTGCCTGTTGTCTTTTTCCATATTATTTTCGTCCTCTCATGTATAGTTGTGACTTACTCCATTTTGTCACCTGAAATAATTGTTTGATATTACTGGAAAATTCCTTTTATAAATACGAATTTATGCGTATTTTCATTATACTATATACGCTCAGAAAAAGCGACAAAAATTTTTGAGAATTTCAAAAATTGTCTATAATTTTAAAGCAGATTGGAAAATGGAAACATAATTTATTATAAGTTTCTTTTTATCGGGGAAAATAATGGAAAAATCCTTTTATACCGGAAAAGGAATCGGTGTGTGTATTCTGGATACCGGGATTTATGAGCATATAGATTTTACTGGCAGGATCTGGGCTTTTTATGATTTCCTGGCTTTTAAAAGGCGGCCTTATGACGATAATGGACATGGCACCCATGTAGCCGGGCTGGTGGCAGGAGATGGCACTGCTTCCATGGGAAAATACAGAGGCGCAGCACCTGGCTGCGGAATCATTTCCCTGAAGGTGCTTGACCGTTATGGAACGGGCAGTCAGGATGACGTGCTGCGGGCTCTTCGGTGGATTCGGGAAAACAGGCAGCAGTACAGGATCCGGGTGGTAAATATTTCTGTGGGAACTACCTGTAACTCAAAAAGAAACCATGCCAGGCTTCTGGAAAGTGTGGAGCAGCTGTGGGATGAAGGAGTGGTAGTGGTCACAGCTGCCGGAAACCAGGGACCAAGGCCGGGCAGTATCACAGCTCCGGGAAGCAGCAAAAAAGTGATCACAGTGGGCTCCAGCGATTTGTTGGAAGGGCGCAGTGCTATTTCAGGGAGAGGACCAACGGCGGAATGCGTGTGCAAGCCGGATATTGTGGCGCCTGGAAATAAGATCATGTCCTGCGTGCCTGGAAAACCTTATTCTTATGGTGTGAAAAGCGGCACCTCTATGTCTACGCCTCTGGTGACAGGTGCTATTGCTTGTGCTTTGGAAAAAAATCCTGCACTTACCAATACGGATATCAAAACTATGCTGATGAATAGCGCAGAGGATATGGGACTGCCTCAAAACCTGCAAGGGTGGGGGAAATTTAACCGCAGAAAGTTTCTGAAAATGTAAAAGCAGCCAATTGTGTGAAAAGGATTTCTGCTTAAGTGATTTGAAGAAATGTACGAAAAAGAATACACAAACTTTGATAAAGAATTATCACTTTACAGTATAAAAGCACTTGACGAAGTCGCTTTAAGTGAGTAAAATGGACAGCAAGAGTTCCAAGAGATGAGGAGGAAATATCTATGGAAAACAGACGTGTTTCTATGAATCGCCACACAAACCTGCTTCAGTTAGAGGAGCATATGTATCCGCTTGTGGATGTTGCAACTCCCAATGTATTCCGAAATCTTTTTCCATATTCTGAAGTACCGAAGATTGCATTCAACGACCGAGTCGTTCCACATCATATGCCAGATGACATCTGGATCACCGACACGACATTCCGTGATGGCCAGCAGTCCAGAGCACCATACAGCACTGAGCAGATCGTAAGGATTTATGATTACCTTCATAAGCTGGGCGGACCGGAAGGAAGGATTCGTGCTTCTGAATTTTTCCTTTACAGTAAGAAAGACCGTGATGCTGTTGAGAAATGTATGGAGAGAGGCTATGAGTTCCCTGAGGTTACCAGCTGGATCCGTGCAAATAAGAAGGACTTCCAGCTTGTCCGCGATATGGGTATGAGAGAGACCGGTATCCTGGTAAGCTGTTCCGATTATCATATTTTTTATAAGATGAAAATGACACGTAAACAGGCGATGGAGCATTATTTAAGCATTGTAAAAGAATGTCTGGAAATCGGTGTTTCTGTCCGTTGCCATCTTGAAGACATTACACGAGCTGATATTTATGGCTATGTTATCCCATTCTGCCTTGAGCTGATGAAGCTTCGCCAGCAGTACGGCATTCCGGTTAAGGTTCGCTGCTGTGATACCATGGGCTACGGTGTTAACTATCCTGGTGCCGTGATCCCTCGTTCTGTACCTGGTATTATTTATGGTATTATGGTTCATGCAGGCGTTCCTTCTGAACTGATCGAGTGGCATGGCCACAACGATTTCTACAAGGCAGTTAACAACTCCACGACCGCATGGCTTTACGGTGCAAGCGGAGTCAACTGTTCCCTGTTTGGAATCGGAGAGCGTACCGGAAATACACCTCTTGAGGCAATGGTATTTGAATATGCACAGCTTCGCGGAAACCTTGGTGGTATGGATACAACGGTTATCACAGAGCTTGCTGAGTACTATGAGAAAGAGATTGGCTACCACATACCGGAAAGAACTCCCTTCGTTGGAAAGAACTTCAATGTAACAAGAGCTGGTATCCACGCCGACGGACTTCTGAAAAATGAGGAAATCTATAATGTATTTGATACCGAGAAATTCCTGAACCGCCCGGTTGAGGTTGCCGTTTCCAATACTTCCGGAGCTGCCGGAATCGCACACTGGATCGACAGCCATTATCGCCTGAAGGGCGACCAGAAGGTTGATAAGAACAGCGAGCTTGTAAAGATGATCAAGTCCTGGGTTGACCAGCAGTATGAGGATGGCCGTGTTACTGTGCTTTGTGATACAGAACTTGAAGCAATTGTAGCAGAGACTTGCCAGAGACTTGGAATTACGTTAAAATAGGGTTGCTGCGGACATAGTTCACAGTTACCACAAAACATATACTAGGAGGTAATAATGGGTAAAATTCAAATGCAGACCCCTCTTGTTGAGATGGATGGGGACGAGATGACCAGAATTCTGTGGCAGTTGATCAAGGATGAGCTTCTTCTTCCTTTTATTGATCTGAAGACAGAATACTATGATCTTGGACTGGAATACAGAAATGAGACTGATGACCAGGTAACTATAGATGCAGCGGAAGCCACCAAGAAATACGGAGTTGCTGTTAAATGTGCCACCATTACCCCGAATAAAGCCAGAATGTCTGAGTACAATCTGAAGAAAATGTACAAAAGCCCTAACGGAACTATTCGTGCAATCCTGGATGGAACTGTTTTTCGTGCTCCCATTGTGGTAAAGGGAATCGAGCCATGTGTGAAGAACTGGAAGAAACCTATCACCATTGCCCGTCATGCTTACGGCGATGTATATAAGAATGCCGAGATGTACATTGACAAACCAGGAGATGCTATGCTGGTATTCAAAGGAGAAGACGGCGAGGAGAGAACGGAGCTGATCCATCACTTTGATACTCCAGGCGTGATCCAGGGTGTTCATAACCTGGACAAATCCATTACCAGCTTTGCAAGATGCTGCTTTAATTATGCCTTAGATACGAAACAGGATCTGTGGTTTGGCGGCAAGGATACCATTTCCAAAACATACGATGGCAAATTTAAAGAAATATTCCATAATATTTATGAAGCTGAGTTTAAGGATAAATTTGAGGCAGCAGACATTACGTTCTTCTATAGTCTGATTGATGATGTAGTAGCCCGCGTAATGAAAGCAGAAGGCGGATTTATCTGGGGCTGTAAGAACTATGACGGAGATGTTATGAGTGACATGATTTCCTCTGCATTTGGTTCTCTGGCAATGATGACTTCTGTACTGGTTTCTCCGGATGGATATTATGAGTATGAGGCAGCTCACGGAACTGTACAGAGACATTACTATCGTCATCTGAAAGGAGAGGAGACCTCTACCAACTCTGTAGCAACAATCTTCGCCTGGACCGGTGCTCTGAGAAAAAGAGGTGAGTTGGATCAGAATCAGGAGCTTATAGAGTTCGCAGATAAACTGGAGAAAGCAACCCTTTCCACTATCGAAGGCGGACAGATGACCAAAGACCTGGCACTGATTACTTCTTTAAAAGATGTAAAAGTCCTTAACAGCCGCGAGTTTATTCTTGCAATCAGAGAGAAGCTTGAGGCCATGTAATAAAACAGACAGCTTTAATAAGTTGTTTAAAGTAAAAATGTTAATATTGTTATAAAAAAACAGGAACGGTTTCGGATATTTATATTCGAAATTCGTTCCTGTTTTTGAAATAAATATGAAATGTAAGGCTCAAAAGAGCAGGTTACTGGTAATTTATGCCAGCTCCTCCCATTTCTCATAAAGTCCTTCCAGTTCTTCTGCTATAGCAGCTTTTTCCCGGCTGAGCTTCGTGCATTCTGCCACATTCGTACAGATATCTGGCAGAACCATGGTTTCATCAATTTCTTTATCCCTTGTTTCCAGTTCTTCAATCCGTGCTTCCACTTTCTTCAGCTCATTTTCCCGTTTTCTCTTCAGAGCCTGTTCCTCTTTCTGCTGCTGCCAGGTGAAAGAGGAACAGGCTCTGTTTTCCTTAACTTCCTGAGCTGCGGTCTCCTGAGCAGGAGCATAAATCCGGGTCATCTCATCCTTCTTTTCCAGATAGTAATCATAATCACCGATATAATTGACAATGGCCTGGTTGGTCAGATCCATAATGCGGGTAGCAGTCTGGTTAATAAAATAACGGTCATGGGAAACGTAGAGGACAGTTCCTGTGTAGCTGTTCAGTGCTTCCTCCAGAATCTCCTTGGATGCAATATCCAGATGGTTGGTAGGCTCATCCAGTATCAGGAAGTTGGCTTCTGAGAGCATCAGCTTCGCCAGGGAAACACGGCCACGTTCACCACCAGAGAGAGAGGAGATCAGCTTAAACACATCATCTCCTGTAAAAAGAAAAGCAGCCAGCATATTGCGGATTTCAGTCTCAGTGAGAGTCGGATATGTGTCTGATATCTCCTGGAAAATAGTTTTCTCCATATGCAGAACATGGTGTTCCTGATCATAGTATCCGATCTGAACCTTGGAACCCAAGGCAAAGCGTCCTGCATCAGCATCCACAATTCCATTGAGAATCTTCAAAATTGTGGTCTTACCAGTACCATTGTTGCCAATCAGGGCAACACGCTCCCCACGTTTGATTTCAAAATTAATATCTGTAAACAAAGTCTGTCCTGGGAAAGCCTTGGAAAGTCCTTCTACAGTAAGTACATCATTTCCACTGATAAAACGTGGTTCCAAGGAAATACGCATCTGGTTATCAATTTCAATTGGTTTCTCAATGCGCTGGATCTTGTCCAGCATTTTTACACGGCTCTCAGCACGCTTAATGGATTTCTCACGGTTAAAGGAGCGGAGTTTTGTGATTACTTCTTCCTGATGGTGGATTTCCTGCTGCTGGTTCATGTAAAGCTTCATCTGTGCATCACGCTGTGCCTTTTTCTTTTCGGCGTAGGCACTGTAATTGCCGTTAAATACCTGACTGGTTCCGCGCTCAATTTCGATAACCTTATCCACAACTTTATCAAGAAAATAACGGTCGTGGGAAACGATTAAAACGGCACCACGGTAGTTAGAAAGGAAAGTCTCTAACCAGCGAATGGATTCCATATCAAGGTGGTTGGTCGGCTCATCGAGTAAAATCAGATCCGGGTGCATTAAGAGAATACGGCTTAATGCGACACGGGTTTTCTGACCACCGGAAAGTGTATGGATTGGTGTGGCAAACTGGCTTTCATCAAATCCAAGTCCCTTTAATACGCCAGTGATTTCACTTTTCCAGGCATAGCCGTTTGCTTTTTCAAAACGGTCTGTCAGGCGGGAATAGCTTTCCATTGCACTTTCTAATGCTTCACTGGATAAGGTACTGATGTCCTTTTCAAGCTGGCGAATCTTTTTTTCCATCTCGATAATCTCTTTTTTGGCATCGAGCATCTCTTCATAAATACTGCGATGAGAGCTTACATCAATAACCTGAGATAAATAACCGTAGGTAGAGCCTTTCTGGAAAATAACTTCTCCGTTGTCTGCCTCATATTCTCCAGTAATGATTTTAAAAAGGGTAGTTTTTCCGGCACCGTTAATACCGATAACTGCTGCTTTTTCCCCTTCATTAATTAAAAAATTAACATTATTTAATACGGATTTGCCGCCGAATGCTTTTTCGATTTTCTGACAGGCTAAAATCATAATAACCTCCAAACTAGTTATATTGTTGTTGCATTATTATAAAGTAGAAATATTTCTGATGTATTTTATCATGAAAGAAAAAATAAGTAAATAAGTGTTATAATTTTTAACAATCTTATTTGACATTAAAAGAATTTTTGTATATAATTGATTCATTAGAGCTTAAGAATGGGAATTTTTTATCAAAGGGAGGAACTTATGCCAGATAGTAAAACAGTTGTAAAATCAGGAAGTGAAAAGTCTATTTCTCCGGCAGTGATAAAAAGATTGCCCCGGTACTATCGGTATCTTGGAGATTTACTGAAGAATAATGTTGTTCGTATTTCCTCTAAGGAACTGAGTCAGAGAATGAACGTCACTGCTTCCCAGATTCGTCAGGATTTAAATAATTTTGGCGGATTTGGTCAACAGGGATATGGTTATAATGTAGAGTATCTTTATAATGAGATGGGCAAGATTCTTGGACTGGATAAGACGAATAATATCATTATCGTAGGTGCAGGTAATCTTGGACAGGCGTTGGCGAACAATCAGGATTTTGACAGTAATGGATTTAAGATTATCGGGCTTTTCGATGTGAATCCAAGATTAATTGGTATGACAGTGCGGGGCGTGGAAGTATATGATATCGACATGCTGGAAACATTCTTAAAAGAACATGAGGTAATGATTGCCGCATTGACATTACCGAAGTCGAAGGCAACGAAGGTTGCAGAACAGTTAGTTGATTTGGGAATCAAGGCATTATGGAACTTTGCGCCGGTAGATTTGCATTTTCCAGAAGAGATTCTGGTAGAGAATGTACATCTTGCAGAGAGTATTATGACATTGTCTTATCGAATCCACAGTCACAATCAGTAAGTATAAAGTTTATATTGCAGAAGAGAACGAAGAGATGAGAAGCTGTGTTGTAAGAAACAGATTTTCATCTCTTTTTGCTAAAGGGTGTTTGCATACAGGTGGTGATGCAAAGCTTGCTGAAAGTATTTTTCAAACATGTTCTGGAACGATGCAGTTTAATAATATGCTGCATTCTGTATCCTAGAATAAGAAAGGGATAGTTGTTAGAAAGTAGGAGGTTAAATAATGCGTTACGTTGCTTCAAGGGAAGAAATGCAAGATATTGATGCGTATAGTATAAATAACGTAGGGATTCCAGGTATCGTTTTGATGGAAAAGGCAGCACTTGCATTAGAGGAAGTCTTTTTGGAGAGAATACCGACAGATAGCAGGGTGCTGATTGTTACAGAAAAAGGGAATAATGGAGGTGATGGACTGGCACTGGGAAGACTTCTGTTAGAAGAAGGCTATACCGTAGATTTTTATGAAATCGGAGTCATTCCACATGATTCAGATTCCCATCAGATTCAGAAACACATTTTAGAGCAGATGGAAGCAGATTTTTTGATGAAGTTTCCCGATGAGGAGTATGATGTTATCGTAGATGCCATTTTTGGCGTTGGATTAAAGCGAGAAGTGGCAGGACGGCACAGGGAGGTTAT
>OHYD01001196.1_pt1 | contig 11128 bp, 7 predicted proteins | sample 1580191 | NCBI WGS metagenome assembly OHYD01 (sample SAMEA3882510, study PRJEB24775) | human gut metagenome | biome: human-associated habitat; feature: intestine environment; material: feces | place: Netherlands | collected 2009/2010 | reverse complement strand
AGGCGGGAATTGTGCGGTGTTGCCTTATATAAAAGGATAGGCAAAGCGGCGCTCATTCCCCGCGCTCCAGCACATAGCCCACACGGAATACGGTGCGGATCTCGTTCTTCCAGCCCAGCTTTTTGCGCAGCCGCTGGATGTGCAGATCCAGCGTGCGGCTGTCATACTCGGCATCCAGCCCCCACACGCGCTCATAGAGCACTTCGCGGTACAGCACAATGCCGCGGTTGCGCAGCAATACTTCCAGCAGGTCAAATTCCCGCGGGGTCAGGTGCAGCGGGGTGCCGCTGCGCGTTACCCGGCGGGCAGCCGGGTCCAGCACCACATCAAAAGCAGCAAGAGTACCCTGGGCTTTGCCGCAGCGGCGCAGCACCGCTTCCACCCGTGCCACAAGCTCGGTGGGCTCGAACGGCTTGGTAATGTAATCATCCGCGCCCAGGTGCAGCCCACGCACACGGTCCGCCACCGCGGTTTTGGCGGTCAAAAAAATCACCGGGGTCTGCACGCTGCGTAGGTAGTCCAGCAGCTCGTACCCATCGGGGCCGGGCAGCATAATGTCCAGCAGGGCCAGATCATAGGTGTTTGCTTCAATTTTATCGGCGGCCTCGGTGCCGGTGGCAGCTTCGTCACAGGTGTAGCCCGCGCGCTCCAGCGTCAGGCGGATCAGCGCACGGATGGGCGCTTCGTCATCCACAATCAAAATAGGTTTCATGGGCGGATCCTTTGTCGTTTTGGCTTTTTGTGCTTCTTCACTTTCTAAGTCTACTGTATACTTGTATCCAAAATCTTGCAAGATGGAAAACGCCCGAAAAAGCAGGAAACTTTTTGACAGTTCATAAATCTTTTTCAATTTACCCTATTGACAACGGTTGGCTATGTGTTACAATATTAGCAGTCGAACAGATAGAGTGCTAATAAAGATAATGCTTCCGCATAACGCCCTTGAACCTGCAAGGATATCAAGCCGCCGGGCACGAAGCAGCACTTGAACCGGTTCGCTGCTAATAGATAGAAAACCATTATCGTTGCCGATAAAGGAGGTTTGCGATATGAATACCAACCAATTTACCCAAAAAACGATGGAAGCCCTGCAGGCTGCCCAGCGTTTGGCAATTGAATATTCCAACCAGGCGTTGGAACAGGAGCACATGCTGGTGGCCCTGACCCAGCAGCAGGACGGCCTGATCCCCCAGCTGCTGACCAAGATGAACGTTGACCCCGGTACCTTTGAAACTGCCGCAGCGGAAAAAGTTTCCCAGCTGCCGCATGTGACGGGTTCCGGCCGTGACCCCGATAAAGTCTATATCTCCAATGAGCTGGACCAGGCCCTGACCGCCGCTGAAAAGCAGGCCCAGCAGATGAAGGATGAATATATCAGTGTGGAGCATGTCTTTATGGGCATGCTGCAGCGCCCCGGCCGCGTGGCTGGCGAGCTGTTCAAGCAGTTTGGCATCACACCGGAAAAGTTCATGCAGGTGTTGTCCGCCGTGCGCGGCAACCAGCGCGTGACCACTGATAACCCCGAATCCACCTATGACGCCCTGAAAAAATATGGCCAGGATCTGGTGGAAGCCGCCCGTGCCAACAAGCTGGACCCCGTCATTGGCCGTGATTCCGAGATCCGCAATGTTATCCGCATCCTGTCCCGTAAGCGCAAGAACAACCCTGTGCTGATCGGTGAAGCTGGCGTTGGTAAAACGGCTATCGCTGAGGGCCTTGCCCAGCGTATCGTGCGCGGCGATGTGCCCGAAAACCTGAAAGACCGCACCGTGTTCAGCCTGGATATGGGCGCTCTGGTCGCCGGTGCTAAGTACCGCGGCGAGTTTGAGGAACGTTTGAAGAGCGTTCTGAACGAAGTTAAAAAGAGCGAAGGCAAGATCATCCTGTTCATTGATGAGCTGCACACCATTGTGGGCGCCGGTAAAACCGACGGCGCAATGGATGCCGGCAACATCTTAAAGCCGATGCTGGCCCGCGGTGAGCTGCACTGCATTGGCGCCACCACCCTGGACGAGTACCGCCAGTATATCGAGAAAGACCCCGCTCTGGAACGCCGTTTCCAGCCCGTTATGGTGCAGGAGCCCACGGTGGAGGATACCATCTCCATCCTGCGTGGCCTGAAAGAGCGCTATGAGGTGTACCATGGCGTTAAAATTCAGGATGGCGCTTTGATTGCGGCAGCAACGCTGTCTAACCGTTATATTACCGACCGTTTCCTCCCAGATAAGGCAATCGACCTTGTGGATGAAGCATGTGCGATGATTAAGACAGAATTAGATTCCCTTCCGGCCGACCTTGATGAAGTGCAGAGAAAGATTATGCAGTTAGAAATCGAGGAAGCAGCCTTAAAGAAAGAAACGGATCGTCTTAGTGTAGAACGTCTTGAAAATCTGCAAAAGGAACTCGCCGAATTACGTGAGGAATTTAAGTCGAAAAAGGCTTCCTGGGATCAGGAGAAATCCGCAGTAGAGCGTGTTTCCAAGTTAAAGGAAGAAATCGAAAGTTTAAATAATGAGATTCAGATTGCACAGCGCAATTATGATTTAAATAAAGCAGCAGAATTACAATATGGTAAATTGCCAGAATTGCAAAGACAGTTAGAGGAAGCGGAAGAAAGTGCAAAGAAGAGAGAATCTTCTATGGTTCATGAATCTGTAACTGATGATGAAATCGCAACGATCATCAGCCGCTGGACGGGTATTCCGGTAGCAAAACTTACCGAGAGTGAGAGAAATAAGACATTGAATCTTGATAAGGAACTCCATAAACGAGTTGTCGGTCAGGATGAAGGTGTGGAAAAGGTTACTGAAGCCATTATCCGTTCGAAAGCAGGAATTAAAGATCCGACAAAGCCAATCGGTTCCTTTATGTTCCTCGGACCTACTGGTGTAGGTAAGACAGAACTTGCGAAAGCACTTGCCGCAAGCCTGTTTGATAACGAACAGAACATGGTTCGTATTGATATGAGTGAGTATATGGAGAAATATTCCGTATCTCGCCTGATCGGAGCGCCTCCAGGATATGTAGGATATGAAGAGGGCGGTCAGCTTACCGAAGCCGTCAGAAGAAAACCATACTCAGTTGTTCTTTTTGATGAAATAGAAAAGGCACATCCCGATGTATTTAATATTTTACTGCAGGTGTTAGACGACGGTCATATCACGGATTCCCAGGGACGCAAAGTGGATTTCAAAAATACGATCATTATTATGACGTCAAACCTTGGTTCGGCGCATCTGCTCGAAGGAATCGATGAAAATGGCAACATCAAGACCGATGCAGAAACTATGGTCATGAATGACCTGCGTTCCCACTTTAGACCAGAGTTTTTGAATCGTCTTGATGAGATTATCATGTTTAAACCTCTTACCAAAGACAATATCGGAGGCATTATTGAGCTTATGCTTGCCGATGTCAACAAACGTCTTGAAGACAAGGAACTTTCTATTCATCTTACCGATGCTGCCAAGAGTTATGTTATCGAACATGGATACGAACCGGCATACGGTGCACGTCCATTGAAGAGATATCTGACAAAACATGTCGATACCCTTGCTGCGAGAATGATACTTTCCGGCGAGGTATATCCACAGGATACGATTGTCATTGACGAACAGGGTGGAGAACTGATTGCTTCTGTGGAACATAGACAATGATGATTTAATTCATTAAATAACGGACAAACAGACGAATCCATGAAATAAAATAATCCATATCTGTGGCTTTAGTCGCAGATATGGATTATTTTATTTCATGGATTCGTCTGTTTAGCCATTTGCTTACCGAATGGAACAGTAAACTACAATTCATTATTCACCATATAATAATAAACCTCCGCAAGGAACTTAGAATTCGTCGGAGCTCCTTTATCTGAATAAGAGGAGCAATGAAAAATTTTCTCAATCTCTTCTAAATCACCTTTTAAAAATCCAATTTCAATTGCATGCCGAATGTTTCGTTCGACCCGGGCGGCTGTACTCGAACATTTTTTAGCAACATCGACATATAACCCTTTTGTAATGTGGTTTAAATAATCAGGATCAAGTGCGATAAGTTCTAATGCGGTTACTATGTAAGAAAAACCAAGCATATTAGCGGGAATTCCGATTTGCATCAAAAGTTTTTGAATTCCTGAGGTTTCGATGCGTAAAACATTTTTAAAATCATTTTCACTGTTTATAGTAAAAATAAGTACTTTTTGATGATCTTCCATAGTGTCGATAAATCTGAAAAGGTCATCTTTAACATGGAAAATTCCCGCAAAATCAATAAAAACGTTAGACATATATTATATCCCCTTCCTTTTTGTTATCTTTTACATTTTAATATGTATATTGACATAATAAAATATTAGGAATAACATAACAATTATAAAAGTTTTTAAAAAGTTATGTCAGTAATGACCCGTGGGAGACAAGATGTTCAGTGATAAGATTCGAGAATTAATGATTGAGAGGGATATATCCCTTACGGATTTGGCGGAACTTTCTGGAGTTCCATTTGAGACATTGCGTAATATTTATTATAGAAAAGTAAAAGATCCAAAAGTATCGACTGCTTTTCAATTAGCAAGTGCGCTTGAAGTTACCGTTGAGTATTTATTAAAAGATATGAGTACGACAGAGGAAGAGGCGGAGAATTCAGAAGGACAGGAGGGCATAGAGGAAGAACTTCTTGAAAATTATAGAGAGTGTGGGAATCATGGAAAGGCAATTATTCGTTTAGTTGCCCGGTTAGAATGTAAGGCAGCAAGAAAAGAAAGATTGAATTTGCGTAAAATGAAACACAGAATCCCATGTTTTATTCCAGTAGGCCGTATTGGAGATGGTATTGATTACAATAGTTGTACGGTAGAAGACGAATACACAATGATTAAAAAGGTTTATCTGGCTATTGAGATTACTAATAATAACTTTGCTCCTGCATATTGTAAAGGAGACAGGATATTATTAGAGAATCGTTTTCCTGAATTAGGAGAATGCGCCGTCTTTACAGATGGAATGAAAGCTTATTTCCGCTATTTTAAAATGGAAGGAGAAATGTACTGTTTAAAATGCCTGAATGGAAGAGGGAAAGATATGCTGCTTCGGCGAATGGATGAAGTAGACTGTCTCGGCACCTGTATTAGTGTGATTAGGAAATAGGGCATATAGGGGTTCTATTGCTCGGCTGCCCTTCGAGAACATCAGTTTTGCTTCGCAAATCAGAAGCTAATTCACTTTCCAGTTTTCAAAAATATCTGAGGATTCTTTTAAAAATTCGTAAGATATTTTTATCTCACTATCTGTTTCTGTTTTATCTTCTTCCAGAATCGGCCACGGATTACATCCACCTGAGCTTTCACCGACCTGATCCATTGTAAAAGAATTACCACAGTTCACAGAAACTTCATTTCTTAGATGAGTAAAGCTGACGAAACGGATGAAGCCTGAGAATCAAATAATCCGTATTTGTGACTTGACCAGCTATACAGTTGAATCCCAAAAAGATGCTCTTGTGCAGAGGCTTATAAATAGCAATTTCCTCCCCAGCCAAAATACAGCCCTCTTTTGATAAATAAAGCATATTTGTGGCCTCGGAGCAAAGGTTGGATGCGAGCGCTTTTACGCGAACATTCAACCTGCAGCGACTAAAGTCACAAATATGCTTTATTTATCAAAAGAGGGCGTCTCCCTTGCCTGCGGCAAATTCCTATTTATACTTTTTCTGCACCGGATGTTTTTAGATGGAGTCTTGTTTGTACTGTTGATTTATAAAATCGTAGTAATATTTCTTCTAGTTGTTTTGTAAAGTTCTCTTTGTTAAGACTTTGTAATGTTTTTAAAAGTGATGGTTCTTCTAAGAGCGCACCGATTACCTCACTGGTTACCGGGGCAGCAACTTCACTTGCAGGTCCCGAGGGAATCAGAGATACAATAGCGCCCCGGATAATATGTCCACGTTCATAGATTGGTGGTTCAAGCCGGACGTAACCGAAGCAGGAGGTAGAAATTTCTGTACTTCTTCCGTGAAGGAGAAGTGCCTGAAATGGTTTGATATAGGTATCAGCCAGGTTATCTCTGTCTTTTAATATTTTGTATAAATGTGCCTGCATGTCGGAAGTGTCGGCATACAGGGAGGAACAGTAAGAGATTATTTCATCTCTGTTTTTCAGGATTGGAGCCTGATTGATGTAAATATTGCCGAGCAGTTCATAGATTTCGCTTCCAATGGCGGAGAGAAATTCTACATCTTTTCTACAGATTGAGGAATCAGAAGGAACTTCGGGTTCTTTGATTTCTTTTTCCTGTGCCTGCCTTTTCTGTTCCTGAATGACTTTGATGCGAGAATCGAGCAGTATTTTATCCTGACGGGTTAATATTGGATTGACGTGGATGTATGGGTAGGCAATCTCTAGCTTTACAGTGGAGATAACAAGGTCAACGCCTTCTTCCTGTAATCGAATATTATCTAATTCAAAAGCGGAGGTTATACCGCGGATATCAAGGTCAGGGTATTCTTTTTTCAAGCTCTCTGTGAGAAGTCTTGAACTTCCGATTCCAGTTGGACAGACAATCATAACAGAAAGCTTTTTGATTTCTTTTTCAATACGTTCCATTGCCATTGTGAAATAAAGGGTAATAAAACCAATTTCGCTGGCGGGAACTTTTTTTATGCCAAGAATCGGACAGAGGAGAGAAAGTCCCTCTTCACAAGCCTTATATACAGAAGGATAACTTTCCTGAAATTCCTTTAACAGCGGATTTTCTACGGGGATTCCAGCGCGGAGTCTGGCAATGGTCGGTTGGATATGTCCGCTTAATTCTGTGAGGAGCCGGCTGTCTCTCATAAAGTTTATATGTAAAATTTCGTTGACTTTTTTTATGATGGACAGGGTAATCTGATGTACGTCAAGGTTCTTTATATCAGTTAAATCTCTGCTTCCAGATGGCCATATACGCTGTCCGGAAATAAAGACAGCCATATAGATGGTCTCATCGACAGAAATAGATAAATGGAAAAACTGGCGTAGTTCCTTCATAATATATTCGGAAACGGCATACTCCGGCTGGATAGATATTTCTGCATAAGACTGTTTGAGTTCTTTGATAAACCGTCCTTTTTGCATTCTCTGTACACAGAGGGAAGTGTATACAAGCAAGTGTAAATATCCATTGTCAGAAAGCTGCATACCAAGCTGTTTCTGACAGCCGCCAAGAATGTGATTAACCTCGGCCATTACTTCGCCATCAATTTCATTGATAAAATTTCGGTCTGACAGAAACTTCTTGTCCTGGAGATTGCCAATGGAGTGATGTTCATTTACCTGTTTACATATGAAAGAAGTCAATGCCTGTCTTCTTGCGATTTCTGTTCCTTCTATAAATACACCAAGTCCGGGACGGCGGACGAGCTTTAGCTGATACTTTGTAAACCAGGTTTCAAGCTGGTTAAGGTCAGCAGTAAGTGTACCCTCGGAAATCTCGAACTTTTCTGTGAAGTAGTAAGATTTAATCGGCTCTTCTGCGAGGAGAAGGTCATGACATAAGAGAGTCAGCCTTTCTGGGCGGTTATCTGCAGGAGCGGAGCTATTTGTATCTTTTTCATCTAAAAGAGCAGCTAACTCTTTTAATCGTTCTGGTGTCTAGTCAATTAAAAGTCCTACACTTCGTTTGCGTACAAAGCAAAAGCCATTATGCTTCATCCATTTTTCAACGGTTGGCAGTTCGCGCTGGACGGAGCGGTCGCTGACACCGAGTTCTTCTGAAATGATACCGATTGTCACAGGGCTGTCCGGTGAAAAGCGGAGCAGAATGCGGATTATTTTATCTGCGCGTGGTGTGAGCTGCATGATTTTTTCTTCCTTTCCTATTCTTCCTCTTATTATACAATATTTTACTGACAAATACTTCTTGTGAAAATGCACAAAAGAGCGACAAAGAAATTGGGTATATTGATGATAAAGTGACAGTTTGTCGGGAAGTCTTACCGACAAAGTTGCGGTATCATTCCCTTGAATTTTGTCATTTTGTGCTTTACAATATAGACATAGAGAACAAAGGCAGTGCAAAAAAACACAGTGTCAATATCCCAAAGCCGGAGGCAAAACGTAAGAATGGAGACAGATATTAAGCCAAAGGGGAGGGACAAAAAAGAGAGGAGATATGTAACATGAAAAACGCAGTACAACGTTTTGGTAAGTTCCTCAGTTCAATGGTAATGCCAAATATCGGAGCATTCATCGCATGGGGCTTCATCACAGCATTATTTATCGAAAAAGGATGGCTTCCAAATGCACAGCTTGCAACTTTAAACGGACCAATGCTTAATTACTTACTTCCAGTCCTGATTGCATTCCAGGGTGGTAAGTTAATCGGTGGAGACCGAGGCGGAGTAATGGGTGCGATCGCAACCATCGGTGTAATCGTCGGAGCACCTGATTATCCAATGTTGATGGGTGCTATGGTAATGGGTCCTTTGGCTGGTTTTGTTATTAAAAAGTTTGACCAGGCAATGGACGGAAGAATGCCAGCCGGATTTGAGATGTTAATTAACAATTTCTCCATTGGTATCTTCGGTATGTTATTAGCTATCGTTGGTTACTATGCAATCGGACCTTTCATGAGTGCCGTACTTGTAGTATTAAAAGGTGGTGTTCAGGTACTTGTAGATCATAGTCTTCTTCCACTCGCAGCAATCTTTATTGAGCCAGCGAAAGTATTATTCTTGAACAACGCAATCAACCATGGTATCTTTACTCCTATCGGAATTGAACAGGCAGCAGAAGCTGGTAAGTCCATCATGTATATGTTAGAGGCTAACCCAGGTCCAGGTCTTGGATTACTTCTTGCTTACTGGGCATTTTCTAAGGATAAAGCAACAAAGGATTCCGCACCTGGAGCAATTATCATTCACTTCTTCGGTGGTATCCATGAGATTTATTTCCCATACATCCTTATGAATCCATTAGTAATCGTTGGACCAATCGCAGGTAATATCTGTGCGATCCTTTTCTACAGTATTACAAAAGCAGGTCTTGTAGGACCTTCCGCACCTGGTTCCATCATCGCATTTATGTCAATGTCACCAAAGAGTTCTATCGTAATCACAGCACTTGGTGTTCTGATTGCAGCAACAGTATCTTTCTTAGTTTCTTCACCGATCGTTAAGATGGCAGGAAGCAAGAGTCTTGAAGATGCACAGAAAAAGACAAGCGACATGAAAGCTGAGTCCAAAGGACAGGCAGCAGAAGTTCTTTCCGGAGCAGATGTTAAGGCAGATGACATTAAGAAAATCGTATTCGCATGTGACGCTGGTATGGGATCTTCTGCAATGGGAGCAACAAAGTTCAGAAATCGTATTAAACCTTTAAATCTTGGAATTACAGTAACAAATACATCCGTAGATAATGTTCCTGCAGACGCAGATGTCGTTGTATGCCAGTACATTTTACAGGACAGAGCAGTTAAGAGTGCGCCACAGGCAAGATTAGTAGCAATCGGAAACTTCCTTCAGGATCCTAACCTTGATACATTCTATGCAGAGTTAGAGGGACGTGCAAATGGTACATCCGCCTCAGCTCCAGCAGTAGAACCTGAAGTAAAAGAAGAAAAGAAAGCAAAAAAAGCCGTTCTTAAAAAAGAAGGTATCAAAACAGGCTTAAAGAGTGTAGATAAAGAAACAGCAATTCGTGCAGCAGGCCAGCTTTTATGTGACCTTGGCTTCACAAATGAAGATTATATTCAGGCAATGGTTGACCGTGAAAATATGGTATCTACATACATGGGTATGGGAGTTGCAATTCCTCACGGAACATCTAATGCAAAAGAAACCGTTAAAAAATCTGGTATCGTAGTAATGCAGTATCCAGAAGGTGTTGACTTTGGTGATGAGAAAGCATATCTCGTAATCGGTATTGCAGGTGTTGGTGATGAGCATCTTGAGATTCTTGGAAACATCGTAGCAAGTCTTGAGGACGAAGAACTTCTCGAAACACTGAAAAAGAATGCTGACGTTGACACTATCATGAAAACTTTTGGTTAAAATAAATAACAAAGGTGAGTAATTAAATTAAGTAAAAACTATATTAAAAAATCATATTGAAATAACATCGGGAATAGTCCCGAGGTTTAGATTTAAGAAAGAAGGAGTCAGATTATGAAAAAGGCAGTTCAGTTTGGAGCAGGTAATATCGGTCGTGGTTTTATTGGAGCTTTACTTAGTCAGTCCGGTTATCATGTAGTATTTGCAGACGTTGTAGACAAGATTATCGATAAAATTAATGAGGATAAAACATACACAGTTCATGTAATGGACGTAGAATGTGAAGATCAGAAAATCGAAAACATCAGTGGTGTAAATTCTACAAAGCCAGAAGCAGTAGATGAAATCGCAAGTGCTGACCTTGTAACAACAGCTGTTGGTCTTGTTATTTTACCTCGTATCGCTCCTACAATCGCAGCAGCTATCGAAAAACGTATGGCAGACGGAAACAAAGAGCCGATGAACATCATCGCATGTGAAAATGCAATCCGTGGAACATCTCAGTTAAAGAAAGCTGTTTACGAAAACTTAAGCGAGGAAGGAAAAGCATTTGCAGATGAGTATGTCGGATTCCCAGACTGTGCAGTTGACAGAATCGTACCTCCTATAAAGAGCGAAAACTTCATTGATGTAGTAGTAGAAGAATATTACGAATGGGATGTAGAGCGCGCAAGCTTCAAGGGCGAGATTCCAGAAATCAAAGGAATGACTCTTGTAGATGACTTAATGGCATACATTGAGCGTAAATTATTCACATTAAATACAGGACACTGCATCACTTCTTATCTTGGAAAGCTTCGTGGATTCCCAACAATCGATGCAGCGATCGCTGATGAAGAAATCTATGACATCGTATCTAAAGCAATGAAAGAGAGTGGTGACGGACTCATCAAGAAACATGGTTTCGACCCTGAAAAACATGCAGCATACATCAAAAAGATTATCGGACGTTTCAAAAACCCATACTTACAGGACGATGTAAGCCGTGTAGGTCGTGAGCCACTTCGTAAATTAAGCCCAACAGACCGCCTGATCAGCCCATTAACAACAGCAGCAGGATATGGACTTCCAGTAGACCACTTACTTGTTGGTGTTGGTGCAGCTT
>OHYD01001194.1_pt1 | contig 11185 bp, 6 predicted proteins | sample 1580191 | NCBI WGS metagenome assembly OHYD01 (sample SAMEA3882510, study PRJEB24775) | human gut metagenome | biome: human-associated habitat; feature: intestine environment; material: feces | place: Netherlands | collected 2009/2010 | reverse complement strand
TATAAACCAAAATGCTGGCTGTTCCCAAATCAATCCCGATATCTGTATACTGCATGCTATAATCTCCTTCCGTTCTGCTGCGAACGTACTGTACGTTCCAATCATTCCCTGTTCTGCTCTATGTTAATCAGGGCAAACTTCACCCTTTTTGGAATAGTCCGCGTCCATTATAGCGTAAAACCCCGGTATTGAAAAGGGGATTCAGAAAAATTTAACTTTTCAGCATCTTCTTTACATAATATCCTGTATACGATGTAGGATTCTTCGCAACCTCCTCCGGCGTTCCCTTTGCGATGACCGTTCCGCCGCGCATGCCGCCCTCTGGTCCGATATCGATCAGATAGTCCGCCGTCTTGATGACATCCAGATTGTGTTCGATAACAACGACGGTATTTCCGCCCTCGGACAGGCGGTGCAGAATCTCCACCAGTTTGTGGACATCCGCAAAATGAAGTCCCGTCGTCGGCTCGTCGAGAATGTAGATCGTTTTTCCCGTGCCGCGGCGGCTCAGCTCTGCTGCGAGCTTGATACGCTGCGCTTCTCCGCCGGACAGCGTGGTGGACGGCTGGCCGAGGCGGATGTAGGAAAGGCCGACATCGTACAGGGTCTGTAATTTTCGGAAAATCGACGGTACCGGCCTGAAGAATTCCAGTGCCTCCTCGACCGTCATATTCAGCACATCGTAGATGCTCTTTCCTTTGTATTTGACTTCCAGTGTCTCACGGTTGTACCGTTTTCCATGGCAGACCTCACACGGCACATAGACATCCGGCAGGAAGTGCATTTCGATCTTCAGGATACCGTCGCCGCCGCAGGCCTCGCATCGGCCGCCCTTCACATTAAAGCTGAATCTTCCCTTCTTGTAGCCGCGCGCCTTGGCATCCTGCGTTGCCGCAAACAGGTCGCGGATCTGATCGAACAGACCTGTGTACGTTGCCGGATTGGAACGCGGTGTTCTTCCGATCGGGGACTGGTCGATGTCGATGACCTTATCGAGCTGTTCCATACCGATGATGTCTTTGTGTGCACCCGGAATCGTCCGCGCACGGTTCAGATCTCTTGCCAGCCGTTTGTACAGAATTTCATTGACAAGGGAACTCTTTCCCGATCCGGAGACTCCGGTCACGCAGGTCATGACACCGAGCGGGAAATTCACGTTGATATTTTTCAGATTGTGCTCTTTTGCTCCGACTACCTTCAGCCAGCCCGTCGGCTTTCTGCGCTCGGACGGAACCGGAATTTTCAGCTCTCCGCTTAAGTATTTTCCGGTGATGGAATTCGGATTTTTCATCAGATCTTCCGCTGTTCCGATCGCCACCAGCTCTCCGCCGTGCTCACCGGCTCCCGGGCCGATATCGACAACGCAGTCAGCGGCGCGCATCGTATCCTCGTCGTGCTCCACGACGATCAGGCTGTTTCCGAGGTCACGCAGATGTTTCAGCGTCGCGAGAAGTTTGTCGTTGTCTCTCTGGTGAAGACCGATGCTCGGCTCGTCGAGAATATAGGCGACACCGACAAGGCCGGAGCCGATCTGCGTTGCCAGACGGATTCTCTGCGCCTCACCGCCGGACAGCGATGCCGTTCCGCGCGCCAGGGTCAGATAGTTTAATCCGACATCCGCAAGGAAGCTCACACGCGCACGGATCTCTTTTAAAATCTGCTTTCCGATCAGCAGCTGCTGTTCGGAGAGTTCGAGGTTCTGCATAAACTTCTGCAGATTGTCGATGGAAAGGGATGTTACTTCAAAAATATTTTTATCTCCGACCGTCACACCAAGCGACGTCGGTTTCAGACGCTGGCCATGGCACGCCTGGCACGGGGTCACACGCATGAAGGTTTCGTATTCCTGTTTTGTAGAATCCGATCCGGTCTCACGGTAGCGGCGCTCTACATTTTTGATCAGCCCCTCAAAAGCCACATCGTACACACCGACGCCGCGCTGACCGCGGTAATGCACCTTGACGGATTTTCCGTTCGTTCCGTAAATCAGGATATCGTGGATTTTTTTCGGATATTCACAAAACGGAGTGGAAAGTGAAAAATCGTACTCCTCTGCGAGCGCATCGAGAACGGCTCTCGTATAGCTCGATTTGTCCGTGCAGGACTGCCAGCCGAGCACGGTGATGGCTCCGTCTGCGATGGATACGGTCTTATCCGGAATCATCAGATCCTCGTCGAATTCCATCTTGTAGCCAAGGCCGGCACAGCTCGGGCAGGCGCCGAACGGGTTGTTGAAGGAAAAGCTTCTCGGCTCAATCTCCTCCATGCTGATGCCGCAGTCCGGGCAGGAAAAGCTCTGGCTGAAGTTGAGCTGATTTCCGTCCATCGTGTCGACTACCAGAAGGCCGTCCGCCAGATCCAGTACATTCTCGACGGAATCCGTCAGACGTTTCTCAATGTCCGGTTTGACTACAAGACGGTCCACAATAATGGAAATGTTGTGTTTCAGGTTCTTATCCAGCGTGATCTCCTCGGACAGCTCATACTGGCTGCCGTCGATCATCACGCGGACATAGCCGCTGCGTTTTGCCTGTTCGAGCACCTTTTCGTGTCTTCCCTTGCGGCCGCGCACAACCGGCGCGAGAAGCTGGATTTTCGTCCGCTCCGGGAGTGCCATGATCTGATCGACCATCTGGTCCACCGACTGGCGGCTGATGACTTTTCCGCACTTCGGGCAGTGCGGAATACCGATTCTCGCGTACAGAAGACGGAAGTAATCGTAAATCTCCGTCACGGTTCCGACGGTGGAACGCGGGTTCCGGTTCGTCGATTTCTGATCGATCGAAATAGCAGGCGGCAGGCCTTCGATGCTGTCCACATTCGGTTTTTCCATCTGTCCTAAGAACTGGCGCGCGTAGGAGGAAAGGCTCTCCATATACCGCCGCTGGCCCTCCGCATAGATCGTGTCAAACGCAAGCGAACTCTTTCCTGAACCGCTGAGGCCCGTAAATACAACAAACTGGTTTCTGGGGATATCGACATTCAGTGCTTTCAGGTTGTTCTCCCTGGCTCCCCGTATTCTGATAAACTCTTTTTTCTCTGCCATAACTGTTCCTCTTATTAATTGGAATCCCTGTCCGGACAGGGACAGGAATCTTGTCTCGTTTTCTCCCATTATAGCACACCGCCGTGCGTTATGCAAACATTTGTTCTATTTCTTTATCATCTTTTTACAGCAGAAAATCTGCCAGAATCACATTGCTGACGGAAATCCCATCGCGTGTCAGAGCCAGGCGCCCGCCGTGTTCCTGCAGAAGATGCATCGCTTCGTATTTCTTCAGAACCCCGCCGTATACGGCATGGATCTCCTCTCCAAACTTCTCCTCAAACTCCGCCGTCGAGATCCCTTGTGTCATTCGAAGGCCGAGAAACATAAATTCTTCCATGGCATCCTGCCGGGAAAGAATTTCCTCATCCTCACGGATCTTTTCCAGTGCTCCGCACGCTTTCAGATACAAAGATCGATCTGCCGTGTTCGTCCACCGGCGGTTTCCGAATAACGATGCCGCGGAAGGCCCGAACCCCAGATAATCCGTTCTTTTCCAGTAGCCGATATTGTGGCGGCATGCGAAGCCCGGCTTTGCATAATTGGAAATCTCATACTGGAAAAAGCCGTATTCTGCGAGGATTTCCGCCGTTCTGGCATACATTTCGCGTTCTGTGTCCTCATCCGGCAGATCCAGTTTCTGCTCCGCAAACGGGGTTCCCGGCTCCACGATCAGGCTGTAGGCGGAAATGTGCTCCGGAGAAAGCTCCGCGATCGTCCGAAGACTCTCTTCCCATTTCTCTTCACTCTGCTCCGGCAGACCTGACATCAGATCCACGTTGATATTCGCAAACCCGGCATCCCGTGCCAGTGCAAAACTCTCCTGAAATTCCACAAACGTGTGGATTCTTCCCAGCCGTTTCAGCTCCTCATCGTGAACCGACTGACAGCCGATACTGATCCGGTTGAAGCCGCCCTTCCTGTAACATTTCAGTTTTTCCGCATCCAGCGTTCCCGGATTGGCCTCCAGCGTAATCTCAGCATCCTCTGAAAAAACGTACTTGCTCCGCAGTTTTTCCATCACACGGGCGAGCATTCCGGCATCCACTGCGGATGGTGTTCCGCCGCCGAAAAAGGCGGAAATCACTTCACTTTCTGCCGTCTCTTCCGCTGCATCGATTTCTGCCAGCAGAGCCTCTTCATACTCCTTCTGCATTGCTTTCGTGCCCGGTCCCGAGACAAAATCACAGTAGGCACATTTCCGGATGCAGAACGGGATATGCACATAGAGTTCCAGTGGTTTTCTTTTTTTATTCATTCTGCTTTTCCTCCGTACGATCGAAAGACCGGCCCCTGCGCTCCCGCAACAGCAGGCGGCGCCGACAGGCCGGTCTCATTTTTATCTCTTAATTTTCATCCAGTTTCAGCACGCTCATAAATGCTTTCTGCGGAATCTCCACGTTTCCTACCTGGCGCATCCGCTTCTTACCTTCCTTCTGCTTCTCCAGCAGCTTCTTCTTTCGGGAAATATCGCCGCCGTAGCACTTGGCGAGGACGTCTTTGCGCATCGCGCGGACGGTTTCTCTGGCGATAATCTTCGATCCGACAGCCGCCTGGATCGGGATTTCGAAGAGCTGCCGCGGAATCTCTTCTTTGAGCTTCTCGCACATCTTTCTTCCGCGCTCGTAGGCAGATCCCTCGAATACGATGAAGGACAGCGCATCCACTTCTTCTTTATTGACGAGGATATCGAGTTTTACAAGCTCGCTTCTCTCATAGCCGAGCAGCTCGTAGTCGAATGACGCGTAACCTTTGGAGCGGGATTTTAAGGCATCAAAGAAATCGTAGATAATCTCATTCAGCGGGAGATGGTAATGAAGCATCGCACGCGTCGTCTCCATGTATTCCATTCCCTGATACTGGCCTCGTCTCTGCTGGCAGAGCTCCATGATCGGTCCGATGTAGTCGGTCGTCACCATAATCTCTGCTTTTACCAGCGGCTCTTCCATATAATCAATCTCGGACGGATCCGGCAGATTCGACGGGTTGGTCAGGTCAATGACGGTTCCGTCGGTTTTGTGAACCTTATAGATAACGCTCGGTGCGGTCGTCACGAGATCCAGATTGTACTCACGCTCCAGGCGCTCCTGAATAATTTCCAGGTGAAGCAGTCCAAGGAAACCGCAGCGGAAGCCAAAGCCGAGTGCTGCCGATGTCTCCGGCTCGTAGAAGAGGGATGCATCGTTTAACTGCAGTTTTTCCAGCGCGTCGCGCAGATCGCCGTACTGTGCGCCGTCGGCCGGGTACATGCCGCAGTATACCATCGGGTTGACTTTTTTGTAGCCCGGCAGTGCTTCTGCACACGGACGGTCGGCATCGGTCACGGTATCACCCACGCGGGTGTCGCGCACGTTTTTGATGCTGGCGGTGATATAGCCTACCATTCCGGCGGAGAGCTCGTCGCACGGGATCAGACGGCCTGCGCCGAAGTAGCCGACCTCGACAACTTCCTCGACAGCGCCTGTCGCCATCATGCGGATTCTCGTTCCTTTTTTCACGCTTCCTTCCATCACACGGCAGGAAATGATGACGCCGCGGTATGCATCGTAGACGGAGTCGAAAATCAGTGCTTTTAACGGTTCCGTCGGATCACCTTCCGGTGCCGGAATTTTCTGTACGATCTGCTCGAGCACCTCGTCCACGTTCAGGCCGGTTTTTGCGGAAATCCGCGGAGCATCCTGCGCTTCCAGTCCGATGACATCCTCGATCTCTGCAATTACACGGTCCGGCTCGGCGCTTGGAAGGTCTACTTTGTTGATGACCGGGAACACATCCAGGTCATGGTCAAGGGCGAGGTAGACGTTGGCAAGGGTCTGCGCCTCGATACCCTGCGATGCATCGACAACGAGCAGCGCGCCGTCGCATGCGGCAAGGCTTCGGGAAACCTCATAGTTGAAGTCAACATGGCCCGGGGTGTCAATCATGTTTAAAATGTACTCCTCGCCGTCGGCCGCTTTGTATACGGTACGGACTGCCTGTGCCTTGATCGTGATGCCGCGCTCACGCTCCAGATCCATATTGTCCAGCACCTGATCCTGCATCTCACGCTCGGTCAAAAGGCCTGTTTTCTGAATAATACGGTCCGCAAGGGTTGATTTTCCATGGTCGATATGGGCAATAATACAAAAATTACGAATTTTACTCTGATCTATTCCTGACAAGTTTTTTCCTCCTGCTTTTTCCCTACGATACCAGATTGCTCCATATTTCGTACTCCCGCAATCTGTCTATTTTGTATGATACGAAATTCCACTCAAAAAAGCAAGATAAATTTATCCGCCTGATGCCGGACTTTTGCCCGACAGAACCTTATGCAGGATATCCGAAAACGGCCCCATTGCATTTTTCACCTCCTCGACCGTATTCGTCTGCGCACCAACCTCGAGAAGAACAGATCTCGGGCGGAGATGGAGGTTGTAGCGGTAGCCTTTTAAATAGATACAGCGTGAAAAGCCGGGATAATACTGTTCTGCCTCATACTCCATCTGAAAGGAAAATGCAAGGTTTTCCGCCTGATACGGATTGGGCAGGCTTGTCAGTTCGCCGCTTTCTTTCGTGCGGGAAAGGCCGTTGAAAAACATGATCTGCGCGGTCGGCTTTCCGTTGATTTCTGTCACAAGACGTTTTGAACCATTGACCCCGTCCCGGTGCAGGTCGATCACGACCTGAATGGACGGGTGTTCTTCCAGCGCCGCTGCGATGACCGGCTCCGCGTAGTTGTAGGCGCGGCTCCGCTCGAGACAGCCTTCTTTCATGTCAAATGCCTCTGTAATATGAAGCACTTCGTATCCGTACTGCTTTTCCAGAAGCTCCTGCAGATCATCACCGAGGCCGATTACCGTGTCCGCCCTTTCTCCCGGACGGGAATCGGCGAAGGTTTCCTGCGAATGGGTATGATAGATCAGAATCTGCGGGCCTTCGGCATTTTCCGGCAGGGTCAGGTCTTTTCCGAGCAGGGTGCTGCCGTCGATCTCGCCCGGCAGGACTGAAGTGTTGGGATCGACAACGAAGAAGCGGTTCAGGAGCGCCTGCTGGTCAGCAAGAAGGTCAGGGGAAATTGTCTCCTGAATCGTGTCGGCCTCCGGGTAGAGAATCTCACGCGGTGCGCCGCCGGTTTCGATGGTCTCCTCCGGGACAGACTGCGGCGCTTCGGGTTCTGCCGTTGATGCCGACTCTCCGGCTGCCGGTTCTGTGATTCCTGTTTCCGTCTGCTCCGGCTCCGTGATTTCCATTCCATCTTTTTGAGTTTCATCTTTTTGAGTTCCATCCTTTTGATCTTCCTCAGTTCCCTGCTCCTTCGATTCTGTCTGCCCTCTTTCTGCTCCTGGTCCCGGATTCGAATCCTGCTTCGCCGTATCCGTTTCCGCTGCTTCTGTCCCGGCAGACAGCGTATTTTCTGCCGTGCTTCCCTCCCGAAGCGCCGGTATCTGATCCCGCACTGCCGCGAGGAGATTTTCCATCCATCCCCTTCCGTCCTCTTTTCCATCATAAAAAAGAAGCGGCATCATCACATCCACGGATAACTGCTCCGCCTGTGCTGCCGCCCGCTGCAGCAGAACTTTCCCCTCTGAGAAATGATTTTTCCGGAGAACCGCTGCACTGCGGAACAGCAGTATACTGCAGGACAGGAAAAGACATCCCCATCCGAACCATCGTCCATTTCGCCTGGCATTCCACATATTATCACCATATTCATGATATGTTACAGTTCCCCGGAAAATGCCTGATTCATACCTGCCGCAAGAACCCCGGCCAGGCGGCGGACCATCTCGTCGATCTCTTTTGTCGTCACGTAAAGGCTTTCGAGCGCCGGTGAAATGACTTCTCCCAGAAATTCATCCATCTCGGACTCCTCCAGCGATTCCAGAACGCCTGCGACGGCATCGTGGACGATCGTTCCTGCCCCTACAACGGTCGGCACACCGATTCCGATGACCGGCACGCCAAGCGTCTCCTGATTTAAGGCATTGCGGTGGTTTCCGACGCCCGAGCCCGGCCAGATTCCGGTGTCGGCAAGCTGGATCGTACAGTTCAGCCGGTGAATACTGCATGCGGCAAGGGCATCCACGGCGAGAATCACATCTGGATGGGTCTGTTCTGCCGTTCCGCGCAGGATTTCCACTGCCTCCATGCCCGTCTGTGCCATAACGCCGGGAGCAAGGGCACTCACTTCCCGGCCCTTCTTTCCGTAGGTGCGCACCAGATGGCGCGTAACGTTAAGCTGCTCCACCGTCTCCGGCCCGAGCGCATCCGGCGTGATGCCGCGGTTGCCAAGGCCGGCCACAAGAACGGATCCGCACGCTTCCGGCACCATTTCCATCAGACAGTGGGAAAACTCCTCCGCCGCTTTCCGGCTCTCCTCCTCGTCTGCCGTCAAAAGCAGCGGCGCTTCGATCGTCACATACGTCCCTTTCGGCTTTCCCATCATTTTTGCACCCTGCTCCGATGTGATTTTCACAATGGTTGTCTGAATTTCCGCCTTTCTTTTCTTCTTCTCAATCTCGACCCCGGGGATCTCCACATGGTCCCTCTCAAATTTTTCCTGATTCTCCATCGCCAGGTCTGTCCGCATCCTATACTTTCCTATCATACTTTTCTCCTTCTCCTGTATTTTTGTTGTAGTTTTTGCAATTTTTTCAAAAATATGTATTGACAAACCATGCGAAATATTATAGGATAATAAAGCATGTTTCAGTGGAGCGCCCGTGTCTGTTCCATTGAATAACATCCCTTAAATCACATTAATTTTAAAAATATTGGAGGTGTACAGTTTGGCTAACATTAAATCCGCAAAGAAAAGAATCCTGGTAAATCAGACAAAGGCAGACCGCAACAAAGCAATCCGTTCTGCAGTTAAGACTTCTATGAAAAAAGTAGATGCTGCTGTTGCTGCAAACGATAAAGAGGCTGCTGCTGCTGCATTAGTAAATGCGATCTCTACCATCGACAAGGCTGCTTCTAAAGGCGTTTATCATAAAAACAACGCTGCCAGAAAAGTATCCAATCTGAGCAAAGCTGTAAACTCAATCGCATAATAAAGATATAAAACAAAGAGAACTTAGTCATACCGTCATGTGGCTGGGTTCTTTTTTTATGCTTACCAAAAGAGTGCGCCGCGACAGATCTTTTGATAAACACAGAACAAGGCGTATCGGCCAGTTTTCCTGCACCGGTACGCCTTGTTCTTTTTATAGCAAGACCCGAAAATAATGCAAAAAATTCAGCACCGCAGAGCGTGAATTACTGCGTCACAGATTTTCGTCGTACCCCGGTACGCCTTCAAATCTGTTCCTTGCAATTCGCGCTCTGCAGCACTGCCTTTTTTGCATTATTTTCGGGTCTTGCTATAGAAAACTCTGCTCTTACGCCGCCCTGCTGTATTTCGTAATCAGCAGCTCCACGCTCAGCAGATCGGAAATTTTTCCCGTCTTCACGTCCTCTTCCATCTGCACGCAGTCATTGACCGCCGCTTTTAATTCCTCCGCCGCATACTGGCGCGACATGGGAATATAGTTCCGCACAACGAAGCTCTGCAGTCCCGTCCGTTTTGCGATCGTCGCCTGATCGCAGTGCTCTGCCAGCAGCTCTTTGACCTGCAGCAGCAGATTGAACTGGCGTGCCAGCAGAAAGAGAATCCGCATCGGCGGCTCCTTTAAAGCCAGCAGATCCTGATACAGATCGAGCGCTTTCCGCTGCTTCTTCTCCGTTACCGCGCGGATCATCTCGAAAATCCGGTTCGTAATCTGCGTTGTGCAGACTGCCTCGATATCCGCCCGCGTGATCACATCTCTTCCCATCGTATAGCTGAGCAGTTTTTCCAGCTCCTGCGAGATATTTCCCATATCCGTGCCCGTCTTTTCCAGAAAATCTTCCATATCCTGGCGCGTGATCTTTTTTTCCTCTTTTTTCATCATGCCGAGTACCCAGGTCATCAGCGTCTTTTCGTCCTGACGAGCAAATTCCACTGCTCTTCCCTGCTTCTGCACCGCCTTGTACATACGGTTCCGCTTATCGACTTCCTCCTCCACGAAGATCAGCACCAGATAATCCGGCAGGGATCCCATGTAGTCTGCCAGCGCGTCGGCTTTGTTTTTGAAAAATCCTGTATTTTCCAGCAGAATCACACGGCGGTCCGCAAAAAACGGCATCGTCTCCGCAAGGTCAATCACTTTGGGAATCTCGGTTCCTTTTCCCTCAAAGCGGGAGAAATTCATCGTGTCGTCCTCCGGCAGCAGTGCGTTTTTCAGCTTGTTTTTATACTGATGCTTCAGATAGGCTTCTTCTCCGTAGAGCAGGTAGGCCTGCTTAAAATTCTGCGTTTTGATATCTTCTAAAATGCTTTTCATTCCATCCTCTTTCTTTTGTTCCGGCAGAAGCACGTTTGCGCAGTGCCGCAGCAGCCGGAGCTTTTGACCATTCAGGAGACGGGAAATTCCACATCCGACCGGTATCCGTGAACCGCCAGGCGGTCACGCTTCAGCTGTACTGTCACGGCTCCATCCACCGGTGTTCCGTAGATATGGCTTTTGCAGGCACGAAGCCGCTCCAGCAGCTCCCGGTGCGGATGGCCGTACCGTCCCGGCCACGCGCAGGAAATCAGGCTGATCTGCGGCTGTATGCGGTTCAGAAATGCCTCGCTCGTTGAATTTCTCGAGCCGTGGTGCGCCACCTTTAAAATCTGGCACCGCTCTGCCGCCCCCAGGACCTCTTCTTCTCCGCTTCCCTCCAGATCTCCCGTCAGAAGTGCGCGGCAGGCACCGCAGGAAAGCTGTAATACAACACTTCCGGCGTTTTCCTCTCCCGTATAGTCTTCGCCCGCTCCCGGATGAAGTACCGATACGGTGAGTTCTCCTGCACGGATCTCGTCTCCCTTTTTTAGATATTCTACCATAATTCCCGCTTTTTGTGCGGCTAAAATAAAAGGATTTTCTTTTTCGCTTCCTTTCATCCACACAGGCAGGAACAGATGGCGGATGCGAAGCGCCGTTTTCTGCTCCCCGATCAGCTCCAGCAGTTCGAGGATTCCGTTCGTGTGATCTGCGTCCGGGTGCGTGACAACAACGGCATCAAGAGCGGCAATGCCGCGCTGTTTCAGATATGGGAGAATCCTTTTTTCCCCGACCGCAGACGCACTGCTGC
>OHYD01001185.1_pt1 | contig 11259 bp, 13 predicted proteins | sample 1580191 | NCBI WGS metagenome assembly OHYD01 (sample SAMEA3882510, study PRJEB24775) | human gut metagenome | biome: human-associated habitat; feature: intestine environment; material: feces | place: Netherlands | collected 2009/2010 | reverse complement strand
CCTCAGGCGGTGCGTAAGCCGCCGTAGAGCGGATGATGGGTGGAAGCCGCTGAATGCTCCCCATCGGGTTCAGGGCAAGGCTGGCACGGACGGCATCATCCACCCGGTTCATTTCCTCCGGGGTGAGGTGTCCGAGGAATTTCAGCACCCTGCTTTTGTCTATGGTAAAGATCTGCTCTGCCTGAACGATGGACGGAACGGAGAGAAAATCGTTCACCAGCAGGCAGTGGGTCGGCTGGGTATACTTTTTTGCCGCCTTGCTTGTCAATGTGGCCACGATCAGCGTGGGCGAGTAAAAATTTCCCACATCGTTCTGGAGAACGACTGCCGGACGATTCCCGCTTTGCTCTGAACCAGTGGCATTGTCGAAACGGGTGAAGAAAATGTCTCCACGCTGGAATTTCCAGTTTTGAATCAAAAGCTGCCCTCCTTTTTCAATATGTACACCGCCCGCTGCACCTCCTTGGCAGTGGGCGGTGTGTTTGTTCAGCGCTTCATCACAACGTAGTCATGACCGCGCCGGGTCTGGCAGACTGTGCAAGTGTCCATGCTCCGGTCTGCGCTGGGAACAATGGCGATTTTGAACGCCTTGGATTCTACAAAGCTGCAAAGGCAGACACCGCAGAGCGTGCGGATAGACCGAATCATCTCCGGGGTCAGTTCCATTTCCTCGTAGATCGCTTGCTCTAAGGTGGTACGGTCGTTTTCGTTCATAAAACCTCCTATGTAGGACAAAAATGTGGATATATGGAATAAGTAAAAAGAACAGACGTGGACGAAGACCGAAAACAGCATTCGGCCACGCCTGATTTAATAAGTTAAGGTCTCGCATATTCGCCCTCGGCTCCCTGCGAGTGGGGCATAAACATCTGGCAGCGGACTTGTACCGCTTCATTGGCATTTCAGCCACCCCGTCTGCTTTGTGACCGGGCCGCGAATTACGGAAGTATCATTATCGGAGTACCAGATGACGGAACTATTCAGTTTTCAAGGTCCCTGAGGTCGGACGTTTCGCCCTGCGGCAGGTGCCGCTTGGGAAATCGTCCTCTCACTTGGTAGCCGACGAGAAAGGTCAATTCGTAGCATTGAAATTGAAGTTTTTCAAAAATTTAGTAATTCTCTTGATTTTGATACTAATAGTGGGCCGAGATACGCCGTAGACTTTAGAAATTTCAGTGATGTCGTATCCCTCGTAAGCGTACATGGTGATGATTTCCAAATCTTCGGTTTTCAAAGTTTCGAGTGCAGTAAGCAACTGCTCGTTCTCAATCTCACCAATCCATGCAAAACGGCTTTTAGTTTCGTGGTAAGTATCTGTCACGGTAATCGCATCCTGATAGCGTAGCATCAAAGGCGACGCTTCTTCCTCAGAGCTTTCATACGCAGGAGCGGTGAATTCCTGCGTCCGCTCGATAAAGGTACGCTCCGAATTGAATTGCTGACGGTCATAATCGTACATCTTCTGGATGGCCTCTTTCGTCATTCCCGCAGCTGCGTACTCGATGCGCAACTTTTCCCAGTGTGCTTCAAACTTCTTCAACTCATAGCCTTTATTAAAAGACATCGTAAACCTCCAAATTTTCGATAAAGCGTAAAAAGTTGAAAATTTGGAGATTCTAGGGATACTTTGCGGCCAGTTCCAGCCACGAAAAGAGGGCAAAAAGAAACATGAAGTGTCCTTTCCGCCGGATGCGGAGGTTGAGGACACTTCACTGTGGGGCAGTTTACGGGCTTTTCTCAGCGAAAAAAAGACGCATTAAAAGAAAAGGTTACCGATACCTTTCCATCCGAAAATGGAAAGCAGTATAAGTATCCTCGGCCTTTAATGCATCTCAGGCTTTCGATATGTTTTTATTCGGACGAATCGAAAGCCTTGGAAACTTGCCAAAAAAGAAAAACCTCGTGTGGTAGCTTACAGGGCAGCGATTCGTGCCGTATAAGCATATCACACGAGGGTCTTACGAAAGTCTTATGAACATCTCACAAAAGTCACATAGGGTCATTTTTATCCTATTTAGGGAATCTCCTGAAAAATTTTATGTCACATGAAAGTCTCTTGAACATCTCATGAAGGTCTTATGAGAATTATTCGCAGCTATCACCTAATGAAGTACACAATTCTTTATATTCTTCGGTGGTGAGGTGCTGCTTTGCTAATTGATACTCGTTTGAGGCCAATTCATCCATTCCTTGAACTTTAAGGGAGTGAATCAGCCAGTAGTATCCTCTGGAGTTTTCAGGGACGATTGCCAGAGACCTTGCAGCATACTGATTCAGCAAATCATAAGAATGTAGCGCGTTCAGTTGCTTCAGGAGTTCATTCACGGCGCCAACATAAGCAATATGATACTTTGCCGTAAACTGAATAAACCAATGCTCCCCGTCAGCAGAAGAAAGAATTTTTCCACAATAGAGGTCAATCGCATTTTTTAACAGTTCTACCCGGTTGATAACGGAAGAGGCTTTCGAGGCCAACTGGATAAGATCGTCAAATTGCTGATAGTCCGTCATAATATGAAGATCAGGGTTGAATTGATAACCGGAAGCGGTAGATACAATAAGCTCTTTTTCTGAAATAAGACCGAATGTTTGCCGGAGGCGATAAATCAGATTTCTCATATTCTTAGCAGGATTCGTTGAATCATCAGGCCAAAGAGCTTGCGCAATTTCCAGCGATGAGTGAGCTTTCTTACCTGAAATCAAAAGATAGGTTAGCAAGCGGCTGATTTTTGGGGATTTCAGATCGGCTTCTCGCAGGATGCCGTGGGAGGTGTAAATCTTCAGTTCGCCAAAGAGACTGACAAAAACATCATGGCTGCTCTCGATGCTTTCTGGAGCGAAAGCCATGTTCAGACCGTCATTCATCTTTTTGTCTTTGTAAGCAACGAGAAGAACATACGCCAACAGCCGCAGAATACTCGTTTCGGAAATGTACCGCTTGGGATTGCGTACCGCAAGTAGAGCGACAGGGCGTGGCTCCAGAGAAGCACCAAGGACAGATCGGATTCCCAGACGCTGATAGAGATTATACTCCGCAGGATAGGTGTTTTTTTACTTCTTCTGCATCAGGAACGATCATCGGTTTCCCATGGCGCACGGCCTGTACCCATCGGTCAAGAAATTCAGCAGATTCAAACTCCTCCGTCAAGATGGTTGTTTTATCTTCAGAACTATCGTTATACCACCAGAATGGCGTCCAAATCTTCAAATCCAAATCCACTTGGATAAGACCACACCAATCGGCATCGTAGAATTTGCACGCTGCCTTTAGAATCTGTCGGGCAACTTCTTCTGGCGAATGCTGGTCATAGCATAGTTGAGCTTCCAAAGCCTTCACAGTGTGTTCAATGTCAAGCGCACGCAGAATATCATCAAAATTGCGTTCTTCGTATTCCGATGTAGACTGCAACATGATAATGCCTCCAACAAAAAAGCACAGCATTCTAGCTTCATCCGCTCTATACGGTGAAGTCAAATGCTGTGCTGTATTTTATCATGCAACCGCAAGAGCTGAATGAAATTACTTTTTTACGATGGTTTTGATAAATGCAGCAAGTGCATTTACCTGCTCGGAATCGAATTGCTGAAGTTGATCGGTAAGAGCATTCATTCCATTGGAAGGTTCCTCACTGAAATTGAAAAATTCCTGCGGAGTTACGTTGAGGTACTCACATATATAAAAGAAGTTCGACATGGTAGGAAAGGTAGTGCCGCATTCGATTGCTCGAATATATCCGGGATTTTGCCCAATGGAAAGACTCATGTCTCTCGCAGATACTCCCTTTTTCGTGCGCAGTTCAGCGAGCCGCTTGGAAAACTGTTCTTCGTACATGAGCAACCACCATCCTTCTTTACTCTATTGTAGTCTAGAGGACAGTCAAAAATGAGTGGTTGAATCTACAATTTTTGATTGATATAAACTATCGTTTGTGATAGACTGGACACAAGGTTGATAACCATAGAGGCCGTAAGTTAAGAGACTTTCAATAGGATGGAACAGAAAATGATTGATTTAAGTAAAGTTAGTTATGGAGAGATTTTAGATTGCATAGTAGATGCCAGCCTAGGAAGACTCTCTCCTTATTTTCAGGAATATGCTCGACATGAAATAGCCTCTCTAGCTAATGCAGATGGAGAATTGCCACAAGCAGCTGTGATTTTGCAAGATGTTCTTGAGCGATTGTTAAACGAAATTCCACAGATTTCAGATGAGTAAGAAAAACAGCCATGAGCGTTCGTGGTGCTCATGGCTGTGCTTTTCATATCGCAGAGTACCTTACTATGCGAATTGTTTTGCAAAAATACGATTATGCGCTGACTTTTTGAAATCGACGGATTATTTGACGGCGATGAAATCAGCAAGCTTCTCCATACTATCTCGCTTTAGACTCAATGAGGGATGAACATATCGATTCATTGTAATGCTAACAGATGAATGTCCTAAAATTTCACTTAGTGTTTTAATGTCGATATTAGCCTCAACGCAACGAGTAGCAAATGTATGACGTAAAACATGAAAATTCTTCCTATCTATGCCACATTCCTTAAGAATTTTATGAAAACGGTACTGGATACGACGAGGCTCGACTACTTCTGATAACGACCCGCTTAAAAAATATCCAGTTTTCTCCATTGGATATTGACTCAAAATCTTTAGTAAAGTGTTCGGAATGGGAATCACACGGTTTGCTGAGCTACTTTTAGGTGCAGCGATTATGATATGCGTCTTTTTGTTTTCTGAAGTACGCTTTTGTATACGCTGCATCGTTTGACAGATGCAGATTGTCTTATCAGAAAAAGAGATTTTCTCCCATGTCAGCGCACATAACTCACCAACTCGGATTCCTGTGTATAGACAGATGAGAATTCCAAGATTAAGAGAGTCAAGCTGGTTCACTAGATATTCCTGCAAGGTTGTCTGCTCGGACAGACTTAAGATTCCCATTACCTTTGGAGTCTGTTTGACCCTTATGTTGAAAGCAGTCACATCGATAGAAATATTTTGATCCTGTGCATAATGCAGAATTCTCCTCAAAACAGAAAGAATATCTGAAATTGTTTTAGGGGACAGCCCTGTTCCATCTTTTTTTCCATGCTTTTCCAGCTCCTTACAAAAGGTACAGACTCGCTCACTTGTAATCTCTGATATCTCTAATTGCTGGAATGATGGCATAAGATAGCAATTTAGTAAAGTGCGGTAGCGAATATACGTTGATTCCTTCAAACTGGTCGATGAATTTTCAAGCCATATAGCAGAAAAGCCCATGAATTTACAATTTGTAGCAGGGACTTTTTCAGCATCATAAGTATTCATAGCTTGAATAACTCTTTGTAAATTGTTTCGAACTTCATGGTAAGAAGTCGCATATAGATAGCCATATCGCGGTTTCCCTTGCGTATTTCGTGATTTTATGTATCGAGCTTCCCATCGGCCATCCTTTCGTTTATAGATGTTCAATCCTTTTCTTGCCATAGGTAGATTCCTTTCGTTTGACGGTCTATTTGACGGAGCATACAATCAAATTGTAATGTTTTTAGCGAAACTGTCGATTACTCCAAACATTATTCCCGAAATTTATTGGCCTTTGGACTGTTTTCCCTTGACTGATAGCTGAATTGGCAGTAAAATTCAAGAAGAACTACCTGTCGCAGAGTAAGGTACTCTGCGATATATATGGCTTTTAAGTCATAATGGGGTGCTGAACAAAAAGTGAGGGAGACATATGATTGTTCGAGTCGGTCTGCTTGACAAAAGTGATAATTATATTTCAAGACTTGCCAATTATCAAAATGTACATTCCAATGAAGCGGTACAGTTTGAAATTTATCTTTTTACGGAAGAACAGATGCTGCGCCGACAGATGGGACGCGGCGGGCGAATAGACGTGTTGATTGCGGAAGAAGAACTGCTACAGTCGCCAGAAGAGTACGCACGCAGTATGGAGCTTGCGTTCTGGAGCGAGGATAAGCACGAGCAGATGCGCGATGGCTGTCCTGTGATATGCCGTTACCAGAAGGCCGGCGACATCTTTCTTACTATTCAAGGACTTGCCTCCAAACGCGGCAAAGGTTCCTCAAGCTATGCGCTGCAGGAAAATGGAAAAATCTGCCTGTTCCTTGGCGGTGCGGGTGGTGCGGGCTGTAGCACAGTAGCAATGGGCTGCGCTGCTGCACTGGCTGCACAGGGGCAGAACACTATTTATTTCAGCCTGAAACAGAAAGAAGAAAACGGACAATTCCGGGTAAGCGGCAGTTCGCTGACCGATGTAATGTATGAAATCGGTATGTGGCAACAGCTGGGCGGCACCGATCAGGGGCAGTTGCAGATGAAGCTGCAAAGCATGCTCCGCAAGGACGATGAAACCGGTGTATATTCTTTTGCACCCTTTGACCTGCCGGTGAGCGCAATGAACTTTGGCCCTGATGATATGCAGGCATTGCTGCATGCGGTCGGAGGTCTGTGCGAGAGGTGTGTGGTGTGTGCAGATAGCTACCTTTCCTCAACGTTGCTGCGGGGCATCCGCCTTGCGGACTGGGTGATAGTAGTAAGCGACAGCACCACGGCAGGTAATGAAAAAACAAAGAAGTTGTTGAACTCGTTGGAAGCAATCGACAGCATGGATGAAAAACTGATTGAAGGTAGCGTGGAAGTCGTCTACAACAAGTTCGGCTCGGCTGGCCAGAAGATGGAACTGCCCAAGTATGCCTGTGAACTTGGTACGATTCCGCGCTATCAGAATGCGGAGAAAAAACGCATTGTTCAGGAGTTACGGGTCAGCAGTGTCTATTCACAGCTGAACAACTGACAGTGTGGGGGAATGGCAGATGACGACAGAGGAATTAAAGGCACTCCGAAGCAGAGTTCTGGACGCCATCAACCGGGAGCTGCAGCCTACCCGGATGAACGACGAGGAACTGCTGAAGGCAATCACAGCTTTGGTGGAACGGGAAGGAAGGGGTGGATACCTGCTCCCAATCCAGAAGATGGATACCGTCAACGGCATTTATAAAATGTACCGTGGTCTGGGCGGCCTGCTGGATTCCATTCTTGCAGATGAAAATGTGACAGAAGTGATGATCAATGGTCCCGACAACATCTTTGTGGAGCGCAGCGGCCGTCTGACACGGGTGGACAAGCACTTCAAGGATGAGCAGGAGCTGCGCAGGGTCATCGACTTGATCGTGGGCAAGGCGCACCGTGAAGTGTCGGAAGCAAATCCCATTGTGGATACTCGTCTGGAAGACGGCAGCCGTGTGAATGTGGTGCTTTCACCCATTGCATTGAGCGGCTCTACTATTACCATCCGTAAATTTTCCAAGCAGCCTATGACTATGAGCAAGCTGCTGGAATACGGTTCCATTACGCCGGAAGTGGCCAATTTCTTAAAAAAGCTTGTGGCGGCACGGTACAACATTTTCATTGCGGGAGGTACCGGCAGCGGTAAGACTACCTTTTTAAATGCGCTTTCCAATTATATCCCGCATGATGAGCGTATCATCACCATCGAGGATTCTGCTGAGCTGCAGATCACTCAGATTCCGAACATCGTGCGGCTGGAGACCCGCAATGCAACGGCGTCTTCGGGCGAGAGTAAAAAAATTGACATCCAGAGTCTGATCCGCTCCAGCCTGCGTATGCGTCCAGACCGCATCATCGTTGGCGAGGTACGCGGCGCGGAAGCATTGGATATGCTGCAGGCCATGAGCACTGGTCACGACGGAAGCCTTTCTACCGGACATGCCAACTCGGCAGAGGATATGCTCAGCCGTCTAGAAACCATGGTTTTGCAGGGCGAGGCGGCACTGCCGCTGAAAGCTATCCGTCAGCAAATCTCCAGTGCAGTGGACATCATGATCCATCTGTCCCGTCTGCGCGACCACAGCCGTAAGACAATGATGGTCAGCGAGATCTTACCGCATCTGGACGAAAACGGTGACATCCGTCTGAATCCACTGTTTGAGTTCCGGGAGGATGAACATTCTACATTGCAGCATGTTTCGGGTGCGTTGGTGCGTACAGAAAACCCCATGATCCAGACCGATAAATGGACTCGTGCGGGGTTTTTACTGGAAGATATCCCCGCTCCGGTGCGGAAATAAGCGGAGAACGGGGATGCAACAGAGAGGAACGATCAGATGAAAAAGGAAAAGAACGCGGCAAAGCCGAAGACAAAGCGGCCCGCAAAACCTAAAAAGGAACCGGTCTCCCAGTGGATGACCAATCCCCTGAACGAACAAGTTCTGGATTACCATAACTATGAGATGACACAGGGCGAGCAGGTATTGTATTTTATTCTGGCATTTTTGATCGGTGGTGTGGTGAGCCAGTTCTTCTACGGCGGCCTGTTCCAGGAGGACGGCGCGCCCACGCTGCTGACCTATATCAGCAATGCAGCGGCATTTGTGGTAGTCGGCCTGATTGCGGGCAGGGTATTTCTGCCGGTGCGCAGCCGCAAGCTGGCGGAAAAGCGCCGCGATGTGCTGCGCAAACAGTTCCGCGATATGCTGGAGTCGCTTACAGCTTCGCTGGCAGCTAACAGCACGGTGCGGGATGCATTTAATACTGCATACACCGATATGTGTATGCAGTATTCGGACGATGCACTGATTGCAAAGGAACTGGATCAGTTCCGCCGTGCAGAGCAGATCAATGTGACACTGGACGTTATGATGGACGATTTTGCCAAGCGCAGCGGCATGGAAGAAATCGAAGACTTTAATAATGTATTCCAGGTGTGCTACGGCCCCGGCGGCAACATGAGCCGCGTGATCAACCAGACCCACGATATCATCTGCGAGCGGATGGAAGTGGAGGACGAGATCCAGGCCAAGATCCACGCAAATGAGACCGAACTGAACGTGATCATGGTGGCGCCTGTGCTGATGATTGCACTGATGCGCAGCACGAATGCAACGTTTGCACAGAATCTGGCTTCACCGACGGGTGTTGCGGTCGTTACGGTCGGCCTCGCAATGTTTGTGGGCGCGTATATCTGGGGCCAGAAAATTATTGCGGTGGGGTGAGAAACGATGCTGATTGTAAAATTGATCTGTCTAGTGCTGGGTACGGCACTGGCAGTGCTGTTCATCCTTTTCACCCTGCGGGGCAGAAAAGAGGACTGGCGCATTGAAGGCGTGCCGCAGAAGGAATTCAGTGATAAAGAACTGTGGGCGGCAGGCTTTGCCATGCAGCAACTGCCGGTGTTTTCCATGGATTCGGCTGTCGGCAAAAAAATGATGTCGGCTTCTGCCATTCTGCACCCGGAAAACGGCGGACGTTTTGGGCGCGGCTGTACTGGGCGCGCACGCTGTCCATGTCGCTGCTAGTGCTGGCGCTGGCGTTCTGTGCTTCGGTGTTCATGGACGGCTACATGGTATTCGTTGTGCTGATCGCCGGTGTGGCAATGGTGGCCGTCATCTATTCCAACGGTGCAAATGAGATGAGCAACCAGCTTAAAAAGCGCAGCGAAGAGTGCATGATGGAGTTTTCCAACGTGGTTTCCAAACTGACGCTGCTGATGAACTGCGGCATGATCCTGAAGGAAGCCTGGTACATCGTGGCCAAGAGCAAGAAGGGTGTCATTTACGACCTGATGCAGGAAGCCTGCCGCGAAATGGATAACGGTACGGCCAGTGCCGAGGCCATTTATAACTTTGGCGTCCGCACCGGTTCGCCGGAAGTGCGCAAATTTGCCAGCATCATCATCCAGAACATTGAAAAGGGCGGCTCGGACGTGACCACCATCATGCGCCAGCAGTCGGATGAGCTGATCTCCCAGCGCCGCCAGATGCTGCTGCGCCGCGGCGACGATGCTGCCGCACAGCTGCTGGCACCTACCACCATCGTGCTGGTGGGCGTCATCATGATCATCATGGTGGCGGCAATGACCGGCATGAGCACGGCTATTTAAGAAAATATAAACAGATACGCTGTTTATATAATATTTATCCAGGAGGAATTACTTATGAACAACTTCATGAACAAGCTGTATGTCAAGGCTCTGGTTACTGCCAACATGGCAAAGAACGAGCTGAAGAAGATGTGCGAAGAGGACGAAGGCATGGACATCATTGTCACCATCGTTCTGGTGGCACTGGGCATCGTGATCGTTGGCGTCGTTGCTCGTATTGCAAGTGATGTCATCGGCAAGGCTGACCAGCAGGTCAGCGGTTTGGACAGCACCTTTGCCCAGCTGAAGTAAGTGCGGAGTGGGTCCTGCCTTGCGGGGCAGGACTCGTTTCCTGCGGGCTGTACTGCCCTTGAGGAGCGGTACAGCCTGAAGGAAACGAGGAAGAGAGGAAGAATCGATGCGAAAATTATCAAGGGGTCTTTTAAAAGCGGAAATTTTACTCTGGAATATGGGCACCGGCCTGAAAGAAAAATGGCGCAGGGCTGCACAAGATGAAAGCGGCCTTGATGTGATCATTACGGTGGCGCTGATCGCTGTCATGCTGATCGTGGCGGGACTTGTTGTCAAGCTGCTGGGCCGGGTGCTGGAGCCAACGGGCACATCGGTTGGAAACTTTTTGAGCGGACGCGTCTGAAGGGAAAACAAGATCAATGGAATGGATCATTGCGGTATGCAGTGCCGGGCTGAACCTTGCGGCAGTCTGGCTCGTGCAGAAAAAAACAGGGCTTTATGCCTACCTGCAAATTCTCTTAATATAGTTGTTTTACCAATTCTACGTCTTCCATACATTGTCAGAAATTCAAATTTGGAACTATTATAAAATCGCTCTAATTGATTTAGCTCGTCTAATCTCCCTATCATAAGCAGCCTCCTCGTTGTTAAATCACAAGCAGCGTAAACAAAATATACTACTCACGAGTAGTATACTCATAAGTAGTATATTTTATTCTGTGATATTTTCAATCGATTTTCCATATTATTTTAAGAAAATATGTTCGCCAGTTTCCATATCCTCTACATCCAGGTAAATTGCCCTGCACTTTTGGGGCAATTCTTCCATGTGCATAAGCTCAAGCCAGTTTTTGTTCCAGTCGGTGTGCCAGTGACCGAAATACCAGTGTTTGAAAGATCTGCCCTTCTTGTCGCCGCTGCCATCTGCAAGCATCTCATTAGTCTGGTTCAACTTGTCACATACCCATTGAAAATAGTTCTGAAGGGGTTCTTCTTCCCTGGCTACGTGGTAGCAGCCAAGCGTTCTCACTTGGTATAATGGGCAGGTGTATGTGATCGCATAGTCTACTTCATAATCTTCTGCTTCCAGATTCTTATTGGAATTGGCGTAATCAGA
>OHYD01001169.1_pt1 | contig 11435 bp, 13 predicted proteins | sample 1580191 | NCBI WGS metagenome assembly OHYD01 (sample SAMEA3882510, study PRJEB24775) | human gut metagenome | biome: human-associated habitat; feature: intestine environment; material: feces | place: Netherlands | collected 2009/2010 | reverse complement strand
TCCGCCGCAAGATCGAAAAAAGTCCGGCAGAGCCTCAGTATATATTCACCGAGATCGGTGTGGGCTACAGAATGGTCGAGGGCGACTGATAATTTACCCTGAGTTTACCAAAATTCATCCTGACTGCGGTATAATATCTATATACCGCAGTTTTTTTAATCGAAAAGGATGGTGGAAAGAATGACGCACTTTTTCAAAGAGCACCTCTTCCCCGTTATCATGATAATCGTCGGCGCTGCGTGCGCCGCGTTCTCGATCGAATGCTTTCTGATCCCGAACACGATACTCGACGGCGGCGTCACGGGCGTGAGCATGATGATAAATTATCTTACCGGAATAAGGCTGAGTATACTCGTTATAGTCATAAACATTCCGTTTTTCTTCGTCGGCTGCAAGGCACTGGGCAAGCGTTTTCTGCTGCGCGCGGTTATTGCAATGGCTGCGTTCTCCGGCTTTCTTGAGGTCTGCAAGCTCATCCCGACCGTGACAAGCTCTGAGCTTCTTGCCGTCGTGTTCGGCGGAGTTCTGCTCGGTGTCGGCGTCGGCACCGTTCTGCGCCACGGCGGATGCCTAGACGGCACCGAGATCGCCGTGATGCTGGTGGGCTGCGTCGTGGCCTTTGTCGTCAGCCTTGCGGCCATCCGCTTCCTGATGGACTATGTCAAGCGCCACGACTTCAAGTTCTTCGGCATCTACCGCATCGTGCTGGGTGCCATCGTGCTGGCTGTGGCAGCCATCACCGCGCTGGCATAAGAGAAATTTTGTTATGATAAAACAGGGGGCTGTTGCTTGCGCAACAGCCCCCTGTTTTTAGTACCAAAACCTTACTCTTCCGCTTTTTTCACCTTTACGCGCCACTTGTGGGACATATACTCCGAGCGCAGTTTGTTGGTGACAAAGGTCTGGCTGCTGTACAGGCCGTGGTGGCCGGAGAGCATAAAGCAGATACCGCAGCCCAGCGCGATGAGCTCCAGCCCGGCGCCGCTGAACAGCTCAAAGCCCAGCAGGATGGAAGGGATCAGGACGTTGGTGGCACCGCAGAAGATGGACACAAGCCCCACCGCCGCCGCAAATTCGGCGGGCAGACCCAGCAGCGGGCCGACCACGCAGCCGAAGGTAGCGCCCACAAAGAAGCTGGGCACCACCTCGCCGCCCTTGAACCCGCAGGCAAGGGTCAGCGCGGTAAGGAAGATCTTGCACAGAAAATCCCATGGCAGTGCCTGTCCTTGCTCCACGGCAGCGGTGATGACGCTCATGCCCGCGCCGTTATACCGCCCCACGCCGAAGAGATAGGAAAAGCCGATGACCAGCACGCCGCCCGCAAAGACCCGCACCCACGGGTTTGGGAGAAGCTTTGGCACGGTGTGCTCCATGAAGTGGAGGGTGTAGCAGAACAGGCGGGAAACGGCAGCGCAGGCCACGCCCAGCAGGATGACCAGCAGGGCGGTGCGGACATTCAGCTCCGGCGCAGTGAGGGCAAAGTGAGTGGGCGCGATGCCAAAGACCAGCGAGCAGCCGTAGGCGATGAGGGCAGAGGTAAAGGCGGGGACAAAGGCAGAAGTAAAGGTCAGACCCACATCCTCCACCATCATAGCAAAGCAGGCCGCCGCCAGCGGGGTGCCGAACAGGGCAGAGAAGAACGCAGCCATGCCGCTGATGGTGGCGGTGCGGCGGTCGTGGTCCTTGAGCCGCAGCAGGGTGCCAAGGTTCCAGCCGATGCTGCCGCCCATCTGCAGCGCAGCGCCCTCGCGGCCGGCAGAGCCGCCGCACAGGTGGGTGAGCACCGTACCCAGAAAGATAGCGGGCACCAGCAGAATGCTGACCGGCTCGCCGCTCTGCACGGCGCGGATGACATTGTTGGTGCCCACGCCTTCGCACTTTGTGACCTTGTAGAGTGCCACGATGGCAAGGCCCGCCAGCGGCAGGCAGAGCAGCAGCCAGCTCTGCGCGGCCCGCAGCTCGGTGACGTACTCCACGCTCAGGTGGAACGCTGTGCCGACTGCGCCGCAGACCAGACCCGTGGGCACGGCCAGCAGCAGCCATTGCAGGGCCACCCACAGGGCGGCTTTGGCCTCGCGGTTAAAATCATTCAAGTTGCTCATAGAAACTCCTGATACAAAAAAACTGAAAATTTTACACTCCAAAATAACACGCCCGCACGGGGATGTCAACCCGGAACCATTGCAGGGAGGCTCACATCGTGATGACAACGACAAACCCCTGCTTCCTTGTGCGGAGGAAGCAGGGGTTCTGCCGAATTGATTTCAGAAAAAGGAAAAGGAGAACAAGGAGAACAAATATCGTCACGCTTTCAAAGCGGGACAGCGGTTGAAATTGTGCGGAGCGTTACTCCACATCCTGCAGGGCGGCGAAGTTCTCTTCGCCGGTGCGGATCTTGACCACGCGGGTCACGTTGTAGACAAAGATCTTGCCATCGCCGATGTGGCCGGTGTACAGCGCCTTCTTGGCAGCTTCCACCACCGAATCCACACTGATCTTGGACACGATGACCTCCACCTTGATCTTGGGCAGCAGGGTGCTGTCCACAGGCACGCCGCGATACTTCTCGGTGGTGCCCTTCTGCAGGCCGCAGCCCATCACCTGGGTCACGGTCATGCCGGTCACGCCCAGATCGTTCAGCGCGGTCTTGAGCTGATCGAACTTGGAGAGCTTTGCAATGATGGATACCTTGTGCATCCCGGTGTCGTAGATGCCATCGTGGATGACGGCAGGCTCCTTGACCACAGGCACGGCAGCGTTCATCTGCACGGCGCTTGCCCTGGAGGCATCATCCTCGCCCAGATCGGTGTTCTCGTTGGGCACCATGGCAGCGGCGTTGGCATCGGAGATGGAGAAACCGGCGTAAGCGGAAGTCAGGCCGTGCTCGTGGATATCCAGGCCGTCGATCTCCACCTCAGCGGGGACGCGCAGGCCGATGGTTTTGTCGATGATCTTGAAGATGATGAACATCACGACCACAACGTACACATCAACGGTGATAAGGCCCAGCAGCTGGGTGCCCAGCTGTGCAAAGCCGCCGCCGTAGAACAGGCCCTTGCCCACGCCGTCGCCGCCGTTGGAGAACAGGCCCACGGCAATGGTGCCCCACACGCCGTTTGCAAAGTGAACGGAGACAGCGCCCACGGGGTCATCGATCTTTGCGATCTTATCAAAGAATTCAACGCTCAGGACCACAAGGATGCCGGCCACGAAACCGATGATGAAGGCACCGAAGGGAGAGACAGCGTCGCAGCCTGCGGTGATGGCGACCAGACCGGCCAGAGAGCCGTTCAGGGTCATGGAGACATCGGGCTTGCCGTAGCGCAGCCAGGTGAAAATCATGGTCACACAGGTGGCAACGGCAGCGGCCAGGTTGGTGTTGAAGCAGACAAGGCCCGTCAGGGTCATGGCCTCATCGGTGGCAAGGCTCAGGGAAGAGCCGCCGTTGAAGCCGAACCAGCAGAACCACAGGATGAACACGCCCAGAGCACCGGCGGTCAGGTTGTGGCCGGGAATGGCGTGGGGGTTGCCGTCCTTGTCGTATTTGCCGATACGGGGGCCGAGCATTGCGGCACCCAGCAGGGCGATCACGCCGCCCACATTGTGAACGGCTGCGGAACCGGCAAAATCATGGAAGCCCATGCTCTGCAGCCAGCCGCCGCCCCACATCCAGTGGCCGCAGATGGGGTAGACCACCAGCGAGATCGCAGCAGAATAAACGCAGTAAGCCTTGAAGTTGGTGCGCTCGGCCATGGAGCCGGAGACGATGGTGGCTGCCGTAGCGCAGAACACGGTCTGAAACACGATGTACACCCACAGGGGGATATCCAGACCCAGATGGCTGTAATCGCCCTGAATGAAGGGATCGAAACCACCGATCAGTGCGCCGGTGCCGCCGAACATCAGGCCGAAGCCGATGAGCCAGTAACAGGGCGTGCCGATGCAGAAATCCATCATGTTTTTCATCAGGATGTTGCCGGTGTTCTTTGCCCGGGTGAAGCCGGCTTCGCACAGGGCGAATCCGGCCTGCATGAAGTACACTAGAAACGCTCCTACGAGCGTCCAGCAGGTGTTGACGGAGCTAAACATACTTTCCTACCTCCTACGGTCGTTTTTTGCACAGAGAGCCCTCTATTCTCTCCGTGCGGCAGTATCCCCGAAAACACAAAAGGCGCTGGCGGAATTGCTTCCGTCAGCGCCTTTGCTTTCGATGGCACGAGTATAGTCTCTTTGTGCAAACCTGTCAAGTATTCATCTCAAAGTTTTACGTTTTTCACAACACGGTGAAACTCTGCCGTGCTAAAGTTTGGCAAATGTTTTGCCTGTCAGCCGTTTTTGCCGTCCTTCGGGGAGCCGGACTTGTCCCTTTCCTTGGCGTTGGCCGGGCGGTGGCCGCCCTCCATCTCCCAGTGCAGCAGCATACTCATCAAAGCGCGCAGCGCAAAAGTAGCCGCCAGCGGCACCACGGACTCCAGATTTTGCAGCAGGAAGGTCTTGGCGATCTCTGCCGACATCAGAAATTCCAGCGCGGTGGTCAGGCCGCTGCTCATTTCATGGTGGAAGTCCCGGTGGTCGTTGAAGAAGGTGGCGCGGACATAGTAGAAGGTGGCCTTGGCCAGACTGGTGATGATGATGAACAGACCCACCACCTCGGCAAGACCGGCGATCATGGGCACTGCAGTTTCCAGAAAGGCATCCAGCAGGTGGGTGAGGTTCAGGTTGAACAGGGTCAGTCCTTGCATGATCTCCTCCGCAGCTTACAGCAGGGTCTTGATGTAGGCGGCCAGCTCCTCGTCCTTGCAGGAGGCGAAGAACAGCTCGCTGAACTTTGCACCGGCCACAGCGCCCTTCAGCAGATCCTGATCGATGCTCTTCAGGCACTCGATCAGGGGCTTGAAGGTGGCAGCGCGCACGCCGTCCAGGATCTTCTTGTTGCGCTGCTCGGGCACAACGCGCTCCTTGGGGTAGCCCTGACCGTGGCCGAAGCCGAACAGCTTCTCGAAGCAGTACTCAAGGTTCAGCTCACCGCCCCAGCCGAAGCCCTTGGCAAAGGGCATGGCAACGGCGTTGCCGTCGTTGACGTGGGCAAAGGTGTAGGCGTCCACGGGGTCCTCCACATGGCCGCAGATGACGCCGGGGAAGCTGTTCAGTGCCAGCATGGCGCCCTCGCCGGTGCCGCAGCCGGTAACGACGTAGTCCGCAGCGCCGCTGTTCAGCAGGATAGCAGCCAAAATGCCGCACTGCACATAGGTCAGCTGTGCAGCGTCATCGGCGGCGTACATGCCGTAGTTGACCACCTCGTGGCCCATGGGCTCCACCACCTTTTTCAGGGCGGCTTCAATGATGCCGTTCTTGGCGGCCTGACTGTTTTCATTGATGAGTGCAATTTTCATGGAACATTCCTCCTGTTTTTTCGGATACCTCTAAGATACATGAGCGGCGGTGCGCTGTCAAGCGGCCATCAGCCCAGCTTTTTCTTCTGCTGGTGGGCCAGAATGGGCATGAGCAGGGGCGTGGGAACGAGCTTCTGGGCCGTGGTGGCAAGGCGCATCAGGGTGCTGGGCACAATGATGGTCTTGCGGCGGAGCATCCCGCGCATGGCTTCCTCCACGCAGAGCTCCGGGGTGATGCCCTTGAGGGCGAACACCACGTCGGCGCGGTCGTTGAACTCGGTGTCCACGGGGCCGGGGCAGAGGGCACAGACATAGACCGGACTGTGCTGCTCCCGCAGCTCCTCAGCCACGCCGCGGGTCAGGCTGACAACGTATGCCTTGGAGGCGTAGTAGCCCGCCATATAGGGCCCGCCCGGCAGCAGGCCCGCCGAGGATGCCACGTTCAGGATGGTGCCGCCGCCTGCCGCGTGCATCCTGCGCACCGCAAAGCGGAACAGCCGCGCCATGGCTTCCACATTCACCCGGATCATTTCCTCTTCCCGGGCGTCGTCGGTCTCCAGATAGCTGCCGCACACGCCAAAGCCCGCGTTGTTGATAAAGATATCAATGGTCTCCCCCTCCAGCTCCTTGAAAAGGCGCTGGCAGTCCTCTTCCTTTGCAAGATCGGCAGGCAGGATGCGGCAGGGCGTGCCCAGTTTTGCGGCCAGCGCTTCCAGCCGGTCGGTGCGGCGGGCGGTCAGGATGAGCCGGCAGCCCAGCTTTGCATAGCGGCGTGCAAACTCCTGCCCGATGCCGGAGCTTGCGCCAGTGATCCAGATGGTCTTTTGCATGGTGATTTTCCTTTTTCCTCTCGCCCCCAGAGCGGGGGCTTTCTGTACTTATTGCCCCTATTTTAACACAGTTTGACCGCATTTTCTATGCAATTTTCGTAAACTATAAAAAGAGTGTCCGGAACATGAAAATCGGATATTACGATGCGAAAAGAATGGTCTACGGGCTGAAAGGAAAGATTTACTATATTGAAGAAAATCAGGAAGAATGTTATTATTTAAAGCAGTTGGTGCAGATCCCGGAGAGCAGTCTGGAGAAACTGTGCCGGTGGCATCACTTCAAAGGGAGTGCAGAAACCCGTTACAGAAGCCTGACGGAACTGATCCTGCCGGGAACGGCTCTGGAATTAAAGCTTTCCAGAGAGTGGAATTATAAGGAACTGTATCTGGCGGCACTGGAAGCCACGGCGAAACTGTGCCGGGTATCGAAGTACCAGATTTATACCGTAGAAGGACTTGTGGAAAAGATACAGGAAAAGCTGGACCGTATGCCACAGGAAGAACGGGAAAAACTTCCGGCATTTACCGCATTTTTCGAAACGTGCGAAGTATGACGAATGTTTTGGAAGAAAATAGGGTGGATACCGGGAAATGAATTTACAGAAAGAGGAGGAATTATCATGAATTTAAAAGGACGTCATTTTCTGACATTAAAAGATTATACACCGGAAGAAATAGCATATCTGCTGGAACTGTCTGCAGATCTGAAGAAGAAAAAGAAAGAAGGAGTTCTGACAGACACGTTGCGCGGGAAAAATGTAGCACTGATTTTCGAAAAGACCAGTACCAGAACCCGCTGTTCTTTTGAAGTGGCGGCACATGACCTGGGCATGGGAACCACCTATCTGGATCCGAAGGGATCCCAGATCGGTAAAAAAGAAAGCATCGCGGATACAGCAAAGGTCCTGGGCAGCATGTACGAAGGAATTGAATATCGTGGCTTTGGGCAGGAAATCGTGGAAGAACTGGCGAAATATGCAGGAGTTCCGGAACGGTCTGACCAACGAATATCATCCGACCCAGATGCTGGCGGATATGCTGACCATTAAGGAAAACTTCGGAAGACTCAAAGGCATCAAACTGGTCTATATGGGTGATGCAAGATATAATATGGGAAATTCTTACATGATTGCCTGCGCGAAGATGGGCATGGATTTTGTGGCATGTGCACCGAAAAAGTATTTCCCGAATGAAGAACTGGTAGCTCAGTGTCAGGAGTATGCAAAAGCATCCGGTGCCACCATCACTCTGACAGAAGATGTGATGGAGGGAACAAAAGATGCAGATGTCATCTGTACCGATGTATGGGTATCCATGGGTGAGCCGGACGAAGTATGGGCGGAGAGAATCAAAGATCTTTCTCCATATAAAGTAACGAAGGAGGTTATGGCAAACGGTAAGAAAGAAGCAATCTTCCTACACTGTCTGCCATCTTTCCACGATCTGAATACCGGTATCGGCAAAGAGATGGGAGAACGTTTTGGCCTGAAGGATATGGAAGTTACCGATGAAGTCTTCCAGTCGGAACAGTCCAAAGTTTTCCAGGAGGCGGAAAACCGTATGCATACCATCAAAGCGGTGATGGCGGCAACTCTGGGGGCATAATCCATGGAGTCAACAAAGACCAGAATCTTAAAAAAACTGCTGGAGACGGATGGCTATCTGTCAGGTCAGGAGTTGTGTGAACAGCTGGGAGTTTCCAGAACTGCGGTGTGGAAATACATGAAACAGCTGAAAGAAGAAGGCTATGAGATCGAGGCGGTACAGAATAAGGGATATTGTCTGAAAGATGTGCCGGATGTGCTGGGCGAGAGTGAGATCAAGAGCCGTCTGCATACCCGTTGGGCGGGCCAGACGCTGTATTATTATGATGAGATTGATTCTACCAATACCCAGATCAAGCGGCTGGCAGAGGAAGATGCGCCCCATGGAACCCTTGCGGTGGCGGATTATCAGAGTAGAGGAAAAGGGCGGCGTGGACGAGCCTGGGATTCTCCTCACGGAAGTGCTATTTATATGTCAATCCTGTTTCGCCCGGAGATCCGGCCGGATCGGGCTTCGATGCTGACCCTGGTGATCGGACTTTCCGTGACCCAGGCGATCCGGAGTAATCTGGGTCTGCAGGCACAGATCAAATGGCCGAACGATGTGGTGCTGAACGGGAAAAAATTAGTAGGAATTCTGACGGAAATGAGCGCGCAGATGAACTATATTGAATATCTGGTGACAGGAATCGGAATCAATGCCAATCTGCGGGAATTTCAGGAGGAGCTGGAAGATAAAGCTACGTCTCTGCAAAAAGAGATCGGGCATAAAGTCAACCGTTCTGCACTGATCGCAGAATGTATGGAAAAAATAGAAGAAAATTATGAGATATTTGTAAAGACACAGGATCTGAGCGGACTGATGGCTGCCTATCAGGAAGCGCTGGTCAATCAGGATCAGCAGGTGCGTGTACTGGAACCGGGACATGAATACACCGGTGTGGCGAGAGGAATCAACGCCATGGGTGAGCTTCTGGTAGAAAAAGAAGACGGAACCATCACCGAGGTTTATGCGGGAGAGGTATCTGTCCGTGGTCTTTACGGATATGTATAGGAGGAAAGATGTACGCAGATCGAATCGTTTTATGTGGTGCCAGTGCCTACGAACAGAAATATTATTTTAATCCGGATTTTGACGCCCTGCCACAGCAGGTAAAAGAAGAACTGCAGATCCTCTGTGTGATGTATACCGAGGAGATCGGCGGTATCCTGACACTGGAATTCGATGAGGACGGAAACCTGGAATTCAAGACAGAAGCGCTGTATGCGGATGCGATGTATGATGAGATTGGCAGCGTACTGCGCATCAAACAGATCCGGAAAGAAAAACAGGAGCTGCTGGCATCTCTGGAGATGTATTACCGGGTATTCTTTCTTGGGGAAGAGATGGAAGACGGGGAGGAAGGATGAAACTTCAGATTGGAAATGTAACATTACCGAACCCAGTGGTTCTGGCTCCGATGGCAGGTGTGACAGACCTGCCATTTCGTCTCCTGTGCAAAGAACAGGGTGCAGGACTTTTGTGTATGGAGATGGTCAGTGCCAAGGCCATTTATTATAAGAATAAGAATACACAGGAACTGATGCGGATCCTGCCGGAAGAGCGGCCGGTATCCTTGCAGCTTTTCGGCTCAGACCCGGAGATCATGAGTGAGATGGCAAAACAGATTGAAGAAAAGCCGTTTGATATTTTGGATGTCAACATGGGATGCCCGGTGCCGAAAGTGGTTAATAATGGTGAGGGATCCGCACTGATGAAAAACCCGAAACTGGTCCGTGAGATAGTAACGGCGATGGCAAAAGCGATTAAGAAGCCGTTGACGGTAAAGATACGAAAAGGATTTGACGATGATCATGTGAATGCGGTGGAGATCGCAAAGATCATCGAGGACAGTGGTGCAGCCGCGATTGCGGTTCACGGACGGACACGACAGCAGTTTTATTCCGGAAAAGCAGACTGGGAAATCATCCGAAAAGTAAAAGAAGCTGTGTCCATTCCGGTGATCGGAAATGGAGATGTGGATTCACCACAGAAAGCAAAAGCACTTCTGGAAGAAACCGGATGTGATGGTGTGATGATCGGTCGTGCCGCGCAGGGGAATCCATGGATCTTTGCACAGACGGCAGAATATCTGGAACACGGCACAGTACCGAAGAAACCGGAGCTTTCTGAAGTGAAGGAGATGATTCGGCGCCATGCCGGTCTGCAGATGAAGTATAAGAGCGAGCTTACCGCGATGCGTGAGATGCGAAAACATGTGGCGTGGTATACGGCAGGGTATCCACATTCGGCACAGCTTCGGGCAGCAGTGAATGAAGTACAGAGCATGGAAGAACTGGAACAGTTGCTGGAAGGGTGGAACTGATCAGGATCATAAGTTGGTGTATTGCGAAACATGTCAGTTAGAACGGAGTGATCAGTAACACAAGGGGAGAATCAGCAGACAAAACTTCCGGAATGGTTGACATTTTCACGCGTTTCCTTTATAATACTGTGATTGCACAAGGGAGAAAAACAAGTTCTTCAAGTACCGGAAAGCACAGAATCCATAGTGAAGTGAAGGTGAATGGAAGTTTCTGGTATGCAATGTAAAAACGTGTAATATCTATAAATAAGGGACATAATCTAACGCAGAAAATAAAATAGAAATAAAGAGTGATCATACCGTGTCAGATGATCACGGAAAGAAAGGAAACGTAGAAACATGGAAGCAAAGAAAAACTTACTCACATATGCCGGACTGAAAAAACTGGAAGATGAATTACATGACCTGAAGGTTGTAAAAAGAAAAGAAGTAGCAGAAAAGATCAAGGAAGCCAGAGAACAGGGAGACCTTTCCGAGAATGCAGAGTACGATGCAGCAAAAGATGAACAGAGAGATATCGAACTTCGTATTGAAGAGATTGAGAAGATCCTGAAAAATGCAGAAGTTGTTGTGGAAGATGAAGTTGACGAAGGCAAGATCAACGTTGGCTGCAAAGTAAAAGTTCTGGATATGGAATATGATGAAGAGATGGATTTTCAGCTGGTTGGTTCCACAGAAGCAAACAGCCTGCAGGGAAAAATCTCCAATGAATCTCCTGTTGGAAAAGCTCTGATCGGAGCAAAACAGGGTGATGTGGTAGATGTAGAACTGGCTGACGGCGAAGTTATGCAGTATAAAGTATTGAAAATCGAGAGAAATATCTAAGTAACAAGCAATATAAGTAACTATCAGCAAAAGACCAGAAGCGCTGTTTTCAGAATGGGAGACAGACGCATCGCAGCGAAAAAGAAGGAGTGAAAAAGGTGGCAGAGCAGAAGAAGCAGGAGCAGGATACGAATCAGTTATTAAAGGTGCGCCGTGAGAAACTGGCAGAACTGCAGGAAAACGGCAAAGACCCGTTCCAGATTACCAAATTTAACCAGACACATCATTCCCTTGAGGTAAAAGAGATTTATGAAGCACATGAAGCGGAACTTCTCAAAGACCATAAGGAACCGGAAGTAGAAGGTCTGGATGAAGAACAGAAAAAAGAAGTTCTGAAGAAAGACTATGAAGAAAGAAGAAGCATCATGGATGCAAACCCGGTTCATGTAGCCGTAGCAGGCCGTATGATGTTCAAGAGAGTGATGGGAAAAGCTTCTTTCTGTAATATCCAGGATTTACAGGGAAATATCCAGGTAT
>OHYD01001168.1_pt1 | contig 11442 bp, 9 predicted proteins | sample 1580191 | NCBI WGS metagenome assembly OHYD01 (sample SAMEA3882510, study PRJEB24775) | human gut metagenome | biome: human-associated habitat; feature: intestine environment; material: feces | place: Netherlands | collected 2009/2010 | reverse complement strand
CATTGTCCAAATGCGTCCGCATTGAAGAACTTTTAATCAACTAAATAGCAATTGATTTATAGGAGATATTATGAATCCAAAAGCTTTAAAATCACTTGAATACTACAAGATCATCGACCAACTGACAGAGAAGGCTTCTTCCCAGATGGGAAAAGACCTGTGCAGGCACCTCCTGCCCTCTGAAGATGTTTACGAAATCCGTCATATGCAGACCCAGACCAGAGACGCCCTCACACGCCTTTTCCAGAAAGGAAACATCTCCTTTGGAAGCGTAAAAGACGTGCGCGGCTCACTGAAACGTCTGGAAATTGGAAGCTCCCTTGGAATTTCCGAACTCCTTGCCATTGCCGGACTTCTGGAAAATACCAACCGTGTCAAAGCCTACTCCCGAAATGAGCGCGGAGATGCAAGAGAAGACTCTCTGGACGGCATGTTTGAGAGTTTGGAGCCATTGACTCCCCTCTCAGCCGAAATCCGCCGCTGCATCATTTCCCAGGACGAAATCAGTGACGACGCCAGTGCCGGTCTGATGCATGTACGCCGCAGCATGAAAGTTGCCAATGACCGCATCCACACCCAGCTGGCCTCTCTGGTAAACGGCAGCGCCCGCAATTACCTTCAGGACTCCGTTATCACCATGCGAAACGGCCGCTACTGTATCCCGGTAAAAGCCGAATACAAAGGTCAGGTTCCAGGTATGATCCACGACCAGTCTTCCACCGGCTCCACTTTATTCATTGAGCCTCTGGCGATTGTCAAACTAAACAACGACATCCGCGAGCTGGAGCTTCAAGAACAGAAAGAGATTGAGGCAGTTCTCGCTACCTTAAGTGAACAGACAGCCCAGAATGTGGACGCCATTCGCGCAGACCTTGACATTATGATCCAGCTGGATTTCATTTTTGCCAGAGCAGGACTTGCACTGGATATGAATGCCACAGAACCCATTTTCAATACAGAGAAACGCATTCACCTGAAACAGGCACGCCACCCGCTCATTCCCAGAAAAAAAGCCGTTCCCATTGACATCCGTCTTGGAGAAGACTTCGACCTCCTTGTTGTAACCGGACCAAATACTGGTGGTAAAACCGTTTCCCTTAAAACAGTTGGGCTTCTGACCCTGATGGGACAGGCGGGACTTCACATTCCAGCCCTGGACCGCTCCGAGCTTTCTGTTTTCCGTGAGGTTTACGCAGATATCGGGGACGAGCAGAGCATCGAGCAGTCTCTCAGTACCTTTTCCTCACATATGACCAACGTAGTGTCTTTCCTGAAAAAAGCAGATCAGGACTCTCTGGTGCTTTTTGATGAGCTTGGCGCTGGTACCGACCCGACAGAAGGAGCGGCACTTGCCATCTCCATTTTGTCCTTCCTGCATGAACAAGGCATCCGCACTATGGCAACCACCCATTACAGTGAACTGAAAGTTTACGCCCTGTCCACTGACGGCGTTGAAAATGCCTGCTGTGAGTTTAATGTGGAAACCCTGCGTCCTACTTACCGCCTGCTCATCGGTGTTCCTGGAAAAAGTAATGCCTTTGCGATTTCTTCCAAACTTGGACTTCCGGACTTTATCATTGAGCGCGCCAAAGATCAGATCAGCCAGAAGGACGAGTCCTTCGAGGATGTACTTACCTCCCTGGAAAACAGCCGCGTGATCATCGAAAACGAGCGTCAGGAAGCAGAGCGTTACAAAACCCAGATTGCTTCCTTGAAACAGGAGTTAGAGTCCAAGCAGGAGAAGCTGGACGAACGTAAAGAGCGGATCTTGCGCGAAGCCAACGAAGAAGCCCGTAAGATTCTTGCAGATGCTAAGGAATACGCAGATCAGACCATGAAAATGTTCCACAAATTCCAGAAAGATCACGTGGACACTGCTGCCATTGAAAAAGAACGCCAGAATCTTAGAAACCGCATGAACAAAGCCGAAAAGGGCATGTCCATAAACACCACCGTAAAGAAACCGAAAAAAGAGCTGAAGCCTAAGGATCTTTCCCTTGGAGACACCGTTCAGGTACTGAGCATGAATCTGAAAGGAACTGTCAGCAGTCATCCCGATTCCAAAGGCTTTCTTTTTGTACAGATGGGTATCATCCGTTCCAAAGTTCATATTTCTGACCTGGAGCTTGTTGACGAACCAGTTATCAACACTCCTGGACTTTCCAGAACAGGAGCAGGCAAAATCCGCATGTCCAAGTCTACCAGTGTTTCCACAGAGATCAATCTTCTTGGAAAAACTGTAGATGAGGCTGTGGCAGAACTGGATAAATATCTGGATGACGCTTATCTGGCACACTTAAAGAGCGTGCGTATCGTACATGGTAAAGGTACCGGTGCCCTTCGAAAAGGAGTACACAATTATCTCCGCCGCCAGAAGCATGTGGCAGATTTCCACCTGGCTGAATTTGGCGAAGGAGATGCTGGTGTTACCATTGTAGAATTTAAGAAATAACTATATTTTATAAGGAGAAACTATGGTTGCTAAACAGAAAATCCTCATTGTCGATGATGACAACAATATTGCAGAGCTGATTTCTCTGTATCTTACCAAAGAATGTTTCGAAACAAAAATTGTAAACGATGGCGAGCTGGCTTTAAAAGAATTTCAGACTTTTCGCCCGAACCTGATTCTTCTGGATCTGATGCTTCCAGGTATTGACGGCTATCAGGTCTGCCGTGAGATCCGCCACACCTCAGACGTGCCGATCATTATGCTTTCCGCAAAAGGAGAAACCTTTGACAAGGTACTTGGCCTGGAGCTTGGCGCCGACGACTACATTATCAAGCCTTTTGATTCAAAAGAACTGGTTGCCCGTGTCCGTGCAGTTCTACGCCGTTTCCAGCCCAAACAGGCTGCAGTTGTAAGCGATGAGAAATGTGCCACTTATCCGGATCTTATTGTCAACCTTACCAACTATTCCGTTACTTATATGGGAAAACAGGTAGACATGCCGCCTAAGGAGCTGGAGCTTCTCTATTTCCTTGCTTCCTCACCCAATCAGGTATTCACCAGAGAGCAGCTTCTGGACCACATCTGGGGCTACGAATATATTGGCGATACCAGAACTGTAGACGTTCACATTAAACGTCTGCGCGAAAAAATCAAAGATCATCCGAACTGGTCTATTTCTACAGTCTGGGGAATCGGATACAAGTTTGAGGTAAAAAGCGAATGAGAAAAACGGTTCACAGCAAACTGATCTGCAGTTACATTTTCATTGGAATTGTAGGCTTCCTTTTCGCTACAGCAGGTGGCTCTCATTTCGTGGAAACCTATCTGGAAGAAGAAGTTGGCGCAAGGCTGTATGACAGTGCTGTACGATTTGCTTCTGATGCTGTCACTGTACAGCAGGTTGCAGACAATGATAGCAAAGGACTGGAAAAGATTATGGATATTCTGGCTTCCGGAGAGGAAGCCGGGATACTGATCCTGGATAAAAATTTCCATGTGATCGTGCAGTCCTCAAATCTGGAATATAACGTCAGTTCTGCGAAATCCACTGCCGATTCTGAAGTTCAGACTTCAGAAACAGATAAAATCCCAGAGAATGGAACATCCTCTGAAAAATTCTCTGCTGCAAACACAATTTCCATCCCCTATTCTGATCTGGACTTCTGGCTTAATACCCAATATCAGATCAGTAATTTTTATGGCTATTTTTCCAGTCCCCATCTTAATGTGATGATATCGGTGGAAAATTCCGGTGTAACAGAAGGCTATGTTACCTACCATTATGACATGCAGCAGCTTTATCAGAAACGAAGCGGTCTTCTTGGAATTCTTCAGATGGTTTTTTTTGCCGTGTATGCCTTGTGCGGACTGCTCCTTCTCTGCTATCAGAAATGGATCCATACTCCAATGCAGCAGATCATCAAGGGGGCTTCCGAATATGCCAACGGAGATCTGAGTTATCGCATTCCAGTGAAATCCGAGGACGAAATGGGCTATCTTGCCAAAACCCTGAACTACATGGCAGACAGGATCAACCAGAACGGAGAATACCAGCGCACCTTTATTGCCAATGTTTCCCACGATTTCCGCTCTCCTCTGACTTCCATCAAAGGATATGTGGAGGCAATTCTGGATGGCACCATCCCCCCGGAATTGCAGGACAAATATTTAAATATCATTTCCCATGAAGCTGACCGTCTGGAAAAACTGACGCGGAGCCTTCTGGTGCTGAATGATCTGGATGAACGGAAACGGATGATGAATATCCGCAAATTTGATATTAATGATGTGATCAAAAATACTGCCAATACGTTTGAGGTAATCTGTTCCAAAAAGAATATTGACCTGGAACTGCTGCTTTCCGGAAGAGAGCTGTTCGTAGAGGCAGATATGGAACAGATCCAGCAGGTACTGTACAATTTATTGGACAATGCAATCAAATTCAGTAATGACAATTCCTCGATCAACATTGAAACATCCGTAAAAAATGATAAGGTTTTCGTTTCTGTGAAGGATCACGGAGTAGGAATCCCCAAGGACAGCCTGTCCAAGGTGTGGGACAGATTTTACAAGACAGATACCTCCCGCGGAAAAGACCGGAAAGGTACAGGACTTGGGCTTTCTATTGTGAAAGAGATCATCAAAGCTCATAATCAGAATATTAATGTGATCAGCACGGAAGGTGTTGGAACAGAATTCATTTTTACTTTAAAGAAAGCAAAATAAATTATTCAGCAATTCTTTTTATAAAAAACGAAGACCTGGAGCGTGTTTGAAAAAAGCTCCAGGTCTTTTACTATTTCCAGTCATACTTGCGCAGATGCCCCTCCAGTTTCAGATGGGCAAAGTCATGCTGACGAAAGGCTTCATAAAGAATAATGGCAACCGAATTACTCAAATTCAGAGATCTTGTTTCTCCCAGCATGGGAATCCTTACGCAGGTCTCCTGATTGTCACGGAGAATCTCTTCCGGGATTCCAGCGCTCTCCTTGCCAAACATGATAAAGCAGTCGTCCTCATACTTCACATCCGCATAAGTCTGAGGTGCTTTCGTAGTCGCATAATAAATCTTCGCTCCAGGATTTCTCTCCAGAAAATCTTCATAATCCAGATAAGTAGTTACATCCAGATCTTTCCAGTAGTCCATTCCGGCACGTTTCAGTGCTTTCTCACTTAATGAAAATCCCAACGGCTCGATCAGATGGAGCCTGGTTCCTGTAGCCACGCAGGTACGTCCTATATTTCCTGTGTTCGCCGGAATCTCCGGCTCATGAAGTACAATGTTTAATGTTCCCATAGTTTTTATACTCTCCTGTAATTACAGCAGTTTTATTTCGATTTTAAGGCAATATCTTATATATCTCGTCTTTAGCCGGCCGCTCCAGATACCTGCCATTCCCATTGTAGTAAAGCATTCTGTCATTTCCAGCATTCGTCTGTCCAATCACAGCAGCCATCATGCCCATTCTGCGAAGCTCCTGCACCAATGCTTCTCCTGCCGGAATACCGATCAGAACAGCCCCTTCCGAATTCAGCTTATAAGGATTAATGTCAAAGATTTCACAAATTTCAATTGTCTCCTGGCGTATGGGTACCTTGGAAAAATCCATTTCCAGTCCCACCTGGGAAGCCTCCGCCATCTTCCACAGAGCACTCAGAAAACCACCCTCACCCATTGCATAAAAAGCGGTAGCGCCAGCCTCTTTTACATTTATCTCATCCGCAGTCCCGTAAAGGGTTCTCAGATTCTCTGCCTCCCGTAAAAAACCTTCTGAAAAATGCTCTCTTAAAATCTCATGTTTTTCCCTTGCAATCTGCGCTGTGCCGTAAAGAGCAATGGCTCCAGCCACCACCAGTTCGTTTCCAGGCGTAAGAAGCCCGCTGATTTCAGCCTGCAGTGCTTCCATAGCCGCTTTTCCAAGCCTCATTTTCTCTTTTCCCTACAGAAGAAGAGAGAGGACAGCAGGAACTACCATTGCCAGAACAAGAATAACAGCAATGATCGCAGTTACAAGTTTTCTTTTCTTTGGATCAAACATTCCCATAATTTTTTAACCTCTCATAACCATCCGGCACTTTACAGACTACAAATATACGCCATGTCAATACGGCCAGCCGAACAGTTACACCCTTTCTTTATTATATCTGAATTTCCTTCACTGCCGCATTATGAAGCAGTGGATCCCGGTTTTCATAGTCAAACAGCAATATTTTTCCATCCCGGAACACCTCAATATGTGCTGTCCTTGGCACCTTTTCCTGGCGCCTGTACTCCCAGACTGCTTTCTCATAGGGCTTCTGGTCGTACTCAAAGGATGGATGGCTTTTCAGGTTTTCGCGAAGATACAGGTCGTAGATCATGCTGTCTGCCACCTTTTCCCAGGTCGCAGTTTCCATTCCTCTGCAATCTTCCGCAGCTTTTCCCGCAGGATTCTCCACCTCAGGATCCTGATTTCCAGATTTTCCTGCGGATTTTTCTTCCAGTTCTTCCTTCACAAACTCCAGCAGGATCTCATATCTGCGCATTCTGGAATGGGAAATCTCTGAATAACCTTTTTTCTCATAAAACTGTCCCAGCTTCTCATACAATGTGAAAGCATCCTCAAACAAAGGCTCCACACAGGCGATGGTATTCTGAAACTGTCCACTATTATAGTACAGTTCCACCATACTTTCCACCATTTTCAGCTTCAAAATGTCTTCATATGGCAGCCATCTGGTTCCCAGTACCTCATATGGCTCCAGTTCTTTATGCACAATACCATATTCTTCTGTCATCTCTTTCATATGAGAGCCCTTCAGAACCTTCAGAAATCCAAGCTGAAGCTGCTGGGGACGAAGTGCATAAACATCATTGAAGGACCGGTGAAAGCTGTCATAATCCTCATAAGGAAGACCAGCGATCAGATCCAGATGCTGGTGAATATTCTTAAAACTATGGATGCGGTTTACAATCCCTGCCAGCTTCGGAAAATCCATAGTCCTGTGGATAGCACGAATAGTGTCCGGATTTGTGGACTGTACACCGATTTCCAGCTGGATCAGCCCCGGACGCATGGTGCTCATCAGTTCCAGTTCATTTTCCCTCAACAGATCTGCGGAAATCTCAAAGTGGAAATTGGTAATTCCATTATCATGATCTTTTATGTACTGCCAGATGGTCATTGCATGATCGTGCTTACAATTAAAGGTTCTGTCCACAAATTTCACCTGTGGCACTTTATGATCCAGGAAAAACTGAAGTTCTTTCTTTACCAGTTCCAGGTCGCGAAAACGCAGTTTCTTGTCCACAGATGACAGACAATAGCTACATGAAAAAGGACAGCCCCGGCTGCTCTCATAATAAATAATACGATTTTCAAAATCCTTCAGATCTTCGTAAGCAAAAGGTACCCTGCTTAAATCCATGATCTGCCGCCATCCGTTATTCTGAATTGTACCGTCCGGTTTACAGTACACAAGTCCGGTGGTTTTCTCCAGAGAAGGACTTCCATTCATATAGTGCTTCACCAGTTCCAGGAAGGTCTCCTCTCCTTCTCCAACCATTACACCATCAAATGCCGGGTTCTTTTTCAGAAATTCCTCTGCATCATACGATACCTCCGGGCCTCCCGCCCAGAAAGGAACATCCGGCAGGATCTTTCTCAGATCCTGCATCAGTTCCCGCACAAAAGTAATATTCCAGATATAGCAGGATATGCAGATCACATCCGGATGACATCTGTAAATATCCTTCAGAATGTCATCCTTCTGCTGATTGATGGTGTATTCCCGAAGTACAACATTGCTGTCATATTCTTTTGCGCAGGCTTTCAGGTTAAAGACAGCCAGATTGGAATGTATATATTTTGCATTACATGCTGCAAGTAATATCTTCATCGTTCTTACTCGTCCAGAAGTTTCTTTAACTCTTCTTTATCCGTAAGACCAACCAGACGGTGTGCTTCTGCTCCGTTCTTGAAAATGATCAGGGTAGGAATGCTCATAACCCGGAACTGCTGTGCAAGCTCCATGTTCTGGTCCACATCAAGCTTTCCTACTGCATAACCTTCCTCTCCCAGTTCCTCCACGATTGGCCCCTGACGCATGCATGGTCCGCACCAGGTTGCCCAGAAATCAAGAAGAAACGGTTTCTCGGATTTTAATACTTCCTCTTCAAAATTCTGTGTTGTGATTACTTTTGCCATAATTGATCCATCCTTTCTATCGGTCTATTCTTCTCTCTGATTTCATGCCGAAATTCTACTTTTTTTGTCTGTTTCTCACATACTGGTTTGCACTGAGTCCTGCCTGGGCACCATCGTAAACTGCCTTTGCCACCTGCAAAAGACCGCCGGTACAGTCACCTGCTGCAAAAAGCCCCGGAATGGTGCTCTCCATCTTTTCGTTTACCTTGATGTTGCCTTTCTCAGTAAGTGCCGCGCCCATCTGTCTTGCCATCTCTGCACTTCCTGCAGTTCCAAGAGCTACAAAAACGCCGTCTGCCGGGACAAATGTCTCCGTGGAATCCCTTACCGGACTCTCCGGGTTATGGAGCTCTGAAGCTTCCATTTCAGCTTCCTTTCCTTCTGGCAAAAGCTGAAAGTTCTTCTCTCCGTCAGTATCTGATTTTGCATCCGTCTCAGACTGAGAGATCAGACGCAGTCCGGACACCTTCTCGTCTCCCTCTACAGACTGAATTTTCATTGTATTCACCGCAAAAGAAGATTTCCTGGAAAACTCCGGTTCTTTCCCATCTGTGTAAATGGTAACAGAACCAGCCATAGGTGCCAGTTCTTCTGCCTCATGAAGAGCGAAGTCGCTGTTTCCAAGCACTGCAACATCCTTTCCCCTGTAGAAAAATGCATCACACACAGCACAGTAGCTGACACCTCTTCCCTCAAATTCCTTAATCCCCGGAATTGCAGGAGCCTTTCGTTTGCTTCCTGTGGCAAGGATCACACTGATGGTGTCAAAATCACCTGCTGTTGTCTTTACTGTAAAAGTATCAAACCCGCCAATCCCCAGCACCTGTGCCTCCAGGATCCGCACGCCTAATGCTTTTGCCTGTGCAAGTCCTGTCTCAAATAATTCTTTCCCGGAAACAGGATGTTCCATACCATAATAATTCTCTATTTTTTCTGCTTTTTCCAAAGCACCAATGCCGTTATTGATCACCAGTGGATCCATATTTGCCCGGGCAGCATACAAAGCTGCGGAAATTCCTGCCGGTCCGGCACCGATAATGATTATTTTTTCCATATACTTCAGAATCACCTGCCTTTCTCATGATTCCAATCTTTCCCATATATTGTTATTTTTCTTACAATTTCACGGTTCAGTATCTTCACAGTTATACCCTTCCCGGAATAGTACCTGTTAAATAGTTACCTGACAATATACTTTCCATAAAAGAAATTCAGACTTTTCATTTTTCGTCGGTTCTTTTTTCGTCTATAGCCTTCTCTGCATAAGCCAGTCCCCAGAATATCACAGCTGGCATACACGCCATCAACGGAAACGCATAACGCAGAAGACCGTTTACCGGAGAAGCTATACAGATTGCCACATTCAGCGCCGGGGCAGCCAATACCAGGATTCCTTTCCATCGCTTCCTGTAGATCAGATATCCAAGGAGCAGAATCACGATCCATGTGTAGGTTCCCGCATTGCAGATCTGCGCAAGACCTGGAATCTGACTCCACAGATCGGCATAACGTTTCAGCTGATTCCTTGTCTCTGCGGAAAAGATCTGATGATAATCTGACTCTTCAATCAATGGCTCATTTACTGTATAGAAGCGGTAGGAGCTCTGCGCGGTGCAATTATGAAATGGGTAATAATATCCATAGCTGTTATGAAGTGTGGCTTCTATATACACCCCCGGATGTCTCAGAAACATGCTGAACCAGGCATTAAAGTAGCGTTTCAGCTTCGCCATGGTAATATGTCCGCCGCGATAAGTTGCCTTTACCGGATCAGACAGTTCCGGATTATACAAATCCGCAATCTCATCATACTTCATCACCCCGTCAATTGCTTTAGCTTCTTCCTTTGTCACATCATCCGGATATTCCTTCAGATATCTGGCTGTCTGCTGCATTGGAATTGAGAAAAATACTCTGGATGGGAAATTACCAATGTATAGTCTCGGTGCCACTTCTTTCTGAAGCCCCATGTAGCCCACTGTCACAAGGATCACCATTCCAACTGCATACAGTCTGCGTTTTTTTCCAAGGAAAAAGAATAACAGGATAAATGCAGGAAGCACCATGTAAAGTCCATTATTTCTGGTAATGCACATGCCAAAGCCAACCAGAAACAGCACTGTCAGCTGCTGTCTTAAAGACTGACCGCTTTTTTCCCGAAGGGTGGGAATGCAGCATTCCACATAGATTACCATGAAAAGGGAAAACAGAGCGCTGAAACTTCCATCCTTAATGATCGTCTGGGAATAAGCTCCAAATACAGGCACAAGACTGAAAAATGCAATACAGCAGATATTGAACCATCTTGGTGCTCCCCATGATTTCAGTTTATAACAAACAGTGGCATAACATACCGCATAAATCAGTGCCAGCACGCCAACCACCATGAAAATGCCCCAGTTATCACTGATCACATTTCCAATTGTCATCAAGGCTCCCATTATAAGGCTTAATTCCCATGGATGCTTGTTTGTAAATCTCTGATTTCCGGCAAACATATTCAGCTGCCGGAAGCCATCATAGGGAACACTTCCTGGCCAGAAGATCAGGATATAGGGAAGCCATCCTGCCAAAATCAGCAAAAATGCTACCAGAAGGTAGTGTTTTTCCATAAATTCCGGAAATTTCTTTATATTCCTGCTGTGCAGAAAAGGATGCTTCTCTCCATATGCATATAAAAGACTGATCACTATATCAAACAGAAAAAAGAATCCTGCCCATGTAAGCAATGCAATCAGAATCTGATTTCTCCCAGCTGTAAAGAAGGACCAGTTTCCCTGCACGGAAAAGGACATTCCGATCAGCATAAAAACAGAAAACATGGCGGCGATCAGATGCGTGATCCATTTACAGCTTCTGCAAAAATTCCTCCAGCATTTCATGTACAATGCAATGATCGCAATGAGAACCACCAGTTTGTCGATTCCGATTCCTGTCATCTCTTTCTTGCATAAAGAAAGAAATGTTTCTCCCGGATTATCTGCCGAACCAGCATACAAGCCCGTCATGGAAAGAGCAAACACTGTTAAAATGGCAGCAATAACCGGCAAAGTATATTTTTTTAAATTTTTTTCCACCAATAAATCCTCCCGACTTTTATCACACTGCCATTCTAACATTACTATATATGAAAAGCAAGGCGTGGTTTTTACAAGGTAAATTTTTGGAATTTACAGATTTTTTGAAATTTTTGTTGCGTCAAAGCAGTTTCTATGCTATTATATGCACTGTAAGTTCAGAGAACTTATAAATGCCCAGATAGCTCAGTTGGTAGAGCAGAGGACTGAAAATCCTCGTGTCGCT
>OHYD01001160.1_pt1 | contig 11485 bp, 10 predicted proteins | sample 1580191 | NCBI WGS metagenome assembly OHYD01 (sample SAMEA3882510, study PRJEB24775) | human gut metagenome | biome: human-associated habitat; feature: intestine environment; material: feces | place: Netherlands | collected 2009/2010 | reverse complement strand
CGAAGAGAAATGAAAGTAGAGCTTGAAAATGTAAAACCTATGGAGATCGAAAAAAGAAGCTTTGAGATCATCACAGAGGAGCTTGGGGACACACCTCTGATCCCTGGGACAGAACTGATCGTAAAACGCTGCATTCATACCAGTGCGGATTTTGATTATGCGGAGAACCTGGTTTTTTCTGAGGGGGCAGTAGAGCATGCGATGGATGCAATCCGAAGAGGAACACCGATCGTGACAGATACGCAGATGGGAAAGGCCGGGATCAATAAAAGAAAACTTGCAGAGTTTGGCAGTGAAGTGTACTGCTTTATGTCGGATGAAGATGTAGCGGCAGCAGCAAAGGCAAATGGTACGACCAGGGCGGCAGCAAGTATGGACAAGGCAGCGGCACTTGGCCGGGATGTGATCTTTGCGGTCGGAAATGCACCGACAGCACTGGTTCGTCTGTATGAGCTTATAAAAGAGGGAAAGATCCGGCCAGAACTGATCATTGCAGTACCGGTAGGATTTGTGAATGTAGTTCAGTCGAAAGAACTGATCCTGAGCCTGAAAGAGACTCCGTCGATCGTTGCACGAGGAAGAAAAGGTGGCAGCAATATCGCGGCATGTATCTGCAATGCCCTGCTTTATCAGATGTAGAGGGTGACAAGTGCAGAGCAGGAACAGATATAAAGCAGATCTGCTGAAAAAATCTGAAAACAGAAAATAGAAGTTTTGAATGATATTATAGAAAATATTTATAACAAATTACCGGTCGGATTATTACTGATACAAAAAGAACGATATAAGACATCGTTCTTTTTGTATGTATGGATCAAGAGATTATTTATGCAGTCCGGTAAGGACAAATTCACGGAAATGATGTGCTGCGGGTGAAAGTTCATGTCTGCGGCTTGTAACCATATAGATATCTCTCTGGCACTCAGGATAAGAAATCTGCAGGATACGGACATTCAGTCTGAGCAGAAGCTCCATATAGGGAACGAGGGCGATCCCGAATCCATGTGCAACAAGTCCGGCAATCACCTGATCCTCGTCAGTTTCATATACGATTTCCGGTTTTTGACCGATCTGCTCGAAAAGAAGATCGGTCACATAGCGGAGACCGGCACTCTGATCAAAATAAATATAAGGGTATGCAAGTGTTTCACTCAATGGAATCCGGTACTGGTCTGCCAGAGGATGTCCGTCCGGTACGATCAGGACGAGATCCTGTTTCATAACCGGTGTATAATGAAAATCGTTGCTTTCAGGCGGTTCTGATGAAAAGACAATATCATATTCTCCGGCATTCAGACTTTCAAGCAAAGCACCTGTAGAGCCGGTATGGAAACGGAACGTTGTTTCCTTGTCCGGGTTCTGCTTCAGATAACGGGAGGCAAGATCCGGGATATAATCTGTTCCCAGTGTCCGTAGAAATCCAAGACGGATCTTCCCCGCACCGGCAGCTTTACGCTTCAGGTTGGCGATCCCTTTATCGAGGATCGCAAGGGATTCAGAAGCACATCCGGCGAGATCTCTCCCACAATCGGTGAGGCTGATCGTGCGTCCATCCTTTTCAAATAATTTTACTCCCAGTTCATTTTCAAGCTGGGAAATGGCATAGCTCAGACTGGGCTGGGTGATGTTTAACTGGCGTGCGGCTTTGGTGTACTGCCTTTTTTCCGCCAGTTCAAGAAAATATCTTAGCTGATATAAGTTCATAAGCTTCTCCGTTCAGATGATTCTTCGTAATAAATGCTGTTAAAATTTTAACTCCAAAAATAGAAAATGTCTATAGAATTATAGAAGATTATTATTTGTAAAATAAAAAAGCATGTGATAGATTTACCGACGGTAAAATAAGCGAATAAAAAGGAGCGTATAAAAATGATATCAGCAGATAAGACGATATCCACAAATAAACTGATCACTACAGATCGAATGGCAGGAAAAGAAAAAAATTCCGGAAGAAACAAACTGACCGATGGAAAAGCAGAACGTGTGAAGGCAACTGCAACAGAGGCACTTCCGGTAGTCAGAGGAGAGCTGGCACTTTTAATTGTACTGGTGATCAACAGTCTTGGAGTTGTTCTGATGTTGTATTCAGGATCGGGGATTTCGGCAATTTCCAGTGTGCCGTATGCATTTTCAGAAGTTTTTTCCAAAGTTTCACTGGGAGTCTGGACAGACATTTTTCAGACAATTCTGGTCTTGAGCCTGATGATCCTCAGAAAGAAATTTGTGCCGCAGTATCTGCTGAGCTTTATTGTAGGGGCAGGATTCGGAACCGAGATCGATATCCATGAAACCTGGGTTCATACCCTGCCTGTGACACTGCCGCTCCGGTTTGTATACTTTTTTGCAGGATACCTGCTGATCAGTACAGGAATTGCCCTTTCCAACCGTTGTAAAATGCCGATCATCCCAACGGATCTTTTCCCGAGGGAACTGGCAGATATCACGAAGGCAGCGTACTCAAGGATCAAGATCAGTTATGATGTGATCTGTCTGTCCGTGACAGCATTGCTGACGTTTGTATGCCTGGGACAGATCAGAGGACTTGGAATCGGAACAGTGCTTGCGGCATTTACAATGGGAAAAGTAATTGGTAAAATAGGGGAAGGAATGGATAAAAAAGTGAGATTTGTATCGATTTTTTCAAAATAAAGAGGGAGTACGAAAGTGAATTTATGAGCAGGGAGAAACGATTGAAAGAGAGTAATTATACCCATGTGATCCACCCGTTTCCGGCACTCTATGATGCTGATTCAAAAATTCTGATCCTTGGCAGTCTTCCATCCGTAAAATCCCGCGAACAGAACTTCTTTTACGGACATCCGCGGAACAGGTTCTGGAAGATGTTGGCAGCGGTCCTGGGAGAGAAGATTCCTGAGACCATCGAAGAAAAGAAGGAACTTCTGCATCGGAATCACATTGCCCTGTGGGATACGATCTACAGTTGCGACATCATCGGTTCAAGCGACAGCAGTATTAAAAATGTAGTACCGACAGATCTGAACCGGATTCTGGAAGAGTCAGAGGTGGAAAGAATCTTCTGTAATGGGAAAGCCTCGGGAAATTATTATAAGAAATATCAGGAGAGCAGAACCGGTATCGAAGCGACAGTTCTTCCGTCGACCAGCCCGGCAAATGCAGCTTTTTCATTGGAAAAGCTGATTGAAATATGGAAATGTATCTTGTGAGAAAGAGCGAATGGTGGTATGATGGTTCTGTTCGGTCAGAAAAGACCGAGTGAAAAAGGAAGACAGAAGGGAACAAAAGAAAGTGACCTATAAAGAAGCAAGGGTATATTTGGACGAGATGTCGAAATACGGAAGTGTACTTGGCTTGGATACAATTCGAGGTCTGTTGCGTGAACTGGGGAATCCTCAGGAGAGTCTGAAGTTCATACATATTGCAGGAACGAATGGCAAGGGATCTGTGCTTGCATACACTTCAACGATTTTAAGTGAAGCAGGATACAGGATCGGGCGGTATGTTTCACCAACGGTAATCTCCTATCTGGAGCGGATTCAGATGAACGGCAGATGGATCTCGGAAGAAGAGTTTGCAGAACTGACAGAGAAAGTGAAAGAAGCTATTGCCCGGCTGAAAGCTGCGGGGGAGAATCTCCCGACAGTTTTTGAGACAGAGACGGCAATAGCTTTTTTGTATTTCAGGAAAATGAACTGTGACTTTGTTGTATTGGAGACAGGACTCGGTGGAGAACTGGATGCGACCAATATCGTGAAAAATACGGTCTGTGCTGTATTTGCAACGATCAGCAGAGATCACCTGGGGGTGATCGGCAATACGTTGGAAGAGATTGCACAGACGAAGGCCGGAATTATAAAAAATGGCTGTGCAGTCGTTTCGGCACAGCAGAAAGAAACTGTAAGTGAGATTCTGAAGAAGCGGGCAGAGGCATCTGACTGTAGCTACAGAGAGGCAGATCTGAGCCGGTTTCTTGTAGAAAAAGAAGACTATCATGGAATCCGGTTTTCTTATAAAGAATATAAGAATCTGAGAGGAAGTCTGGCAGGAGAATGTCAGATCGCAAATCTTGCAACGGCACTGGAAGTGATCCGTACGCTGAATGCACTGGGAATTTCCGTACCGGAGACGGCGGTGAGAAAAGGACTGGAAGAAACGAGATGGCCGGGCAGATTTACGTTTTTAATGGAGCATCCGGTTTTTCTGGTTGACGGGGCACATAATGAAGATGCCGCACAGAAACTTCGGATGTCCATGGAACGCTATTTTCCGGGAAGACGGCTGATCCTTATTCTAGGAGTATTTAAGGACAAGGAATATGAAAAGATCGCATCGATTCTTTGCCCGCTGGCACAGCAGGTTTATACAGTTGATCTTCCGAATGTGGAGCGTACACTGCCGGCAGAAAAGCTTGCAGAGTGTGCAAAAAAATACTGTCGGCAGACAGCGGCGGCAGGAAGAATAGAGGATGCCGTGGAAAAAGCGATGAAAGCAGCAGAAAGAGCAGGACAGAGGACGGCAGACAGTGAAGCTTCAGCAGCAGACGGAGAGCCGGTGATCCTGGCATGTGGTTCATTATCTTATCTTGGAGATGTGATCCGGCTGGTTGAAAAAAGTTACGGAACCCGGACGAGAGGTACAGGAAAGGAAGAAAAATGATAGATCATAAAAAGATAGAGCAGGCGGTAAGACTGCTGTTGGAAGGAATCGGGGAAGATGTGAACCGGGAAGGTCTGCTGGAGACACCGGATCGGATCGCAAGGATGTATGAAGAGATTTATGGCGGAATGGAAGAAGATGCGGGGATTCATCTGTCGAAGACATTTACAGTAGAAAGCAGGGAAATGGTCATCGAAAAGGATATCACTTTTTATTCTACCTGCGAACATCATCTGCTCCCGTTTTATGGAAAAGCTCATATTGCGTATATTCCGGATGGAAAGGTAGTGGGACTGAGCAAGCTGGCAAGAACGGTAGAAGTATTCGCAAGAAGACTTCAGTTGCAGGAACAACTGACCGGACAGATTGCAGATGCACTGATGGAATATATGCAGCCGAAAGGTGCATTGGTTATGATCGAGGCGGAGCATATGTGTATGACGATGCGGGGAATCAAAAAACCGGGAAGTCAGACGGTGACGCTGGCACGGAGAGGTGTTTTTGAGACAGATCCGTCGCTGGAAGAACGATTCTTCCGTATGCTGGGACGATAAAGGTGGCAGAATGAAGCAGATCAGGACAGAAAGGACCGGGATGGAACGGATCAGAATGGATCGTGTCAATGCAATTTTAAAGCATAAGACTTACAGAAAGTATTACGATCAGATTGAAAAAATTGAAAAGGACAGGATTTTCTGCCGCCATCAGATGCCTCATCTGCTGGATGTGGCGAGGATCGCTTATATCACGAATCTGGAGCGGAATCTGGGGTATGACAGGGAAGTGATCTATGCGGCTGCGATCCTGCATGATATAGGAAAATCCTTTCAGTATGAAGAGCGGATTCCGCATGAGATTGCCGGGGAAAAAGTAGCTTCAGAGATTTTGGATACCCTTCCGGAGGGACTGGCATTTTCTGCGGAAGAAAGACGCCTGATCCTGGCTGCAGTCCGGGAACACCGGAAAAAAAAAGACGGGGCAGAGCCGATCGCTGCACTTTTTTATGACAGTGACAAGCGTTCCCGTACCTGTTTTTCCTGCCCGGCAGAAAAAGAGTGCAACTGGAAGGATGAAGAGAAGAACAAGGAGATAATCATATGATCATAGGCAACAGAGAGTTTGATACAGAAAAGAATACATATATTATGGGAATCCTGAATGTGACACCGGATTCTTTTTCCGACGGTGGAAAATACAACGGAATGGAACAGGCACTGAGGCATGCACAGAAGATGATCGCAGAAGGTGCGGATCTGATCGATGTGGGTGGAGAATCGACCCGTCCGGGACATGTGCAGATTTCAGATGAAGAAGAAATCGCAAGGGTGACTCCGGTGATTGAAGCTTTGAAAAAGGAGTTTGATATTCCGATTTCGATCGACACATATAAAAGCCATGTGGCAGAAGCGGCACTTCAGGCGGGAGCAGACCTTGTAAATGATATCTGGGGCTTAAAATATGATGAAAAAATGGCAGAGGTCATTGCAAAATATCATGCTGCCTGCTGTCTGATGCACAACCGTGAAAAAGCCGAGTATGAAGAGTTTCAAAAAGATTTTATAGAAGATATGAAAGAATGTGTCCGTCTTGCAAAGGAGGCCGGAATCGCAGATGAAAAGATCATTTTAGATCCGGGTGTCGGATTTGGGAAGACGTATGAGATGAACCTGGAGATCATTGCACATCTTGAAATCCTTCAGGAACTGGGATATCCGGTTCTTCTTGGTACTTCAAGAAAGTCGGTGATCGGTCTGACGCTGGATCTTCCGGTAGATCAGAGAGAAGAGGGAACGATGGTGACAACAGTTTATGGTGTGCAGAAGGGCAGTGCGTTTGTACGGGTTCATGATGTGGAAAAGAATCTGCGTGCGATCAAAATGACGAAAGCTCTGATGAGGATGTAACTATGAAAGCAGATAAGATAAAAATACAAAACCTGGAGGTTTTTGCCAATCATGGTGTATTTCCGGAAGAAAATGTACTGGGACAGAAATTTGTCGTCAGTGCGGTGTTGTATACCGATACAAGAAAGGCGGGACAGACAGATGAACTGACTGCTTCGATCCATTATGGAGAAGTCAGTGCTTTTATAGACCGTTATCTGAAAGAACATACTTTTCAATTACTGGAGAAGGTGGCAGAGAGTCTTGCAGAAGAACTGCTTTTACAGACAAAAGGGCTTCAGAAGATCCGGCTGGAGATCAAAAAACCCTGGGCACCGGTCGGTCTGCCGCTGGAGACGGTCAGCGTGGAGATTGAAAGAGAATGGCATACGGCATATATTGCACTTGGATCCAATATCGGGGACAGTGAAGCTTATCTGAAAGAAGCCATTGACAAGCTGGATCATCTACCGACGAGCCGGGTGGAAAAGTTTCTTCTTTTCTTGTGACGGCACCTTACGGAGTGACAGATCAGCCGGATTTTCTGAATGGCTGTCTGAAGCTGCAGACACTTTTATATCCGGAAGAGCTGCTGCGGGAGCTGAACCGGATTGAACAGGAAGCCGGAAGAGAACGGATCATACACTGGGGACCAAGGACACTGGATCTGGATATTATTTTTTATGATGATCTGATCTGCGAGGAGGACGATCTGTGTATTCCGCATATTGAGATGCATAAGAGAAGCTTTGTACTGAAGCCGCTGGAAGAAATCGCTCCCTATAAACGGCATCCGGTCACAGGAAAGACGGTGCGGGAGATGCTGGGAGAACTGGAGAATGCCGGTCAGGAAACCGCTGATGCGTGATGGCTGAGATGGTAATAAACGGTTATTAGAAAAAATGAACTGTTTTTTCAGAGCGGATATGGTATGATGATTCTGTTATCTTCTAACAGAGTAGACAAGCATCAAAAATGGAATGAAAGGGGAACAAAATGTTAGAAAAATTATTTAAACTGTCTGAGAACAAGACGGACGTGAAAACGGAAGTACTTGCCGGTGTTACTACATTTATGACGATGGCGTACATCCTGGCAGTCAATCCAAGTATTCTTTCCGCAGCAGGAATGGATTCAGGAGCAGTCTTTACAGCAACGGCACTGGCTGCTTTTGTCGGAACACTTCTGATGGCAGTATTGGCGAATTATCCGTTCGCACTTGCACCTGGAATGGGACTGAATGCATATTTTGCCTATACGGTCGTTATCGGAATGGGCTATAGCTGGCAATATGCCCTGACTGCCGTATTTGCAGAAGGAATCATCTTTATCGTACTTTCTATGACAAATGTACGTGAAGCAATTTTCAATGCGATTCCGAGAAACCTGAAGTCAGCAGTTAGTGTAGGTATCGGACTTTTCATCGCTTTCGTTGGTATGCAGAATGCTCATATTGTGATCGGTGGATCTACATTGATCGAGCTTTTTTCACTGGATGGATATAATCAGGTGAATGGAGTAGAGGCTGCTTTCAGCGATGTCGGAATTACGGTACTTCTTGCAATTATCGGAGTGATCATTACAGGAATCATGGTTATTAAGAATGTAAAAGGAAATATTCTCTGGGGTATCCTGATTACCTGGGGACTTGGTATTATCTGCCAGTTTGCGGGACTGTATGTTCCGAATGCAGAGGTTGGCTGCTACAGCCTGCTCCCTGATTTCAGCAATGGTCTGGCAATCCCAAGCCTGTCACCGATCTTCTGCAAGCTTGATTTTAAGGGAATCTTTTCACTGGATTTCATCGTAATCTTATTTGCATTCTTGTTTGTAGATCTCTTTGATACGATCGGTACGCTGGTTGGAGTTTCTTCTAAGGCAGATATGCTGGATAAGGATGGAAAGCTTCCGCGGATCAAAGGAGCACTTCTTGCAGATGCAATCGCAACAACTGCAGGAGCAGTTCTCGGAACATCTACAACGACAACATTCGTAGAAAGTGCATCAGGAGTATCAGAAGGAGGAAGAACCGGTCTTACATCTGTGACAACAGCAATCCTTTTCGGACTGTCACTGTTCCTGTCACCAATCTTCCTTGCAATTCCTTCTTTTGCAACAGCACCGGCACTGATCATTGTGGGTCTGTATATGCTTACGAATGTAATGAACATTGATTTCAGTGATATGTCAGAAGCAATCCCGTGCTATATCTGTATCATTGCAATGCCGTTCTTCTACAGCATTTCAGAGGGTATTTCCATGGGAATTATTGCTTATGTTGCATTCAATCTGATTACTGGAAAGGCAAAAGAGAAAAAAGTAAGTGTTCTGATGTATGTACTTGCTGTACTCTTTATTCTGAAGTATATCTTCCTGTAAAAAGAAGCAGGAAGAAGAAAATCAAAAAGAGGATGTATCCCCCGGAATGGCGGGGATACATCCTCTTTGTCTTTCATCCCACAGAACGGAATGAAAGAGACTGATGCAGGTGTCAGGGCCTTGTCTTATACAGGAACAAGCCTCCGGTTTGTTGCCATGTGCAGACTAAAGCAGGGCTTCAAACGTATCATAGAAAGTCGGATAAGATACATCTACGCACTTACTGTCAAGAATCTTTGTATTGCCCTCGGCAACCAGAGCTGCGATACTGAAGGCCATGGCAATCCGGTGATCCAGTAGCGTATGGATGGAAGTTCCGTGGAGAGGATTTCCGCCGTGGATGATCATTCCGTCATCTGTCGGAGTGACATCAGCTCCCATTGCTTTCAGGTTGTCTGTTACGGTTTCGATGCGGTCGGTCTCTTTGACTTTCAGTTCTGCTGCATCTTTGATGACCGTCGTTCCTTCTGCTACGGCTGCCATGACTGCAATGACAGGAATCTCATCAATGAGTGTCGGGATGATGTCCCCTTCAATCGTTGTTCCGTGGAGTTTACTGGTGCGGACGAGGATATCAGCGATCTTTTCTCCCCCTTCGGTTCTTTCATTTAATAAAGTGATATCACCCCCCATGTCTTCACATACTTTCAGGATTCCGGCACGGGTCGGATTGATGCCTGTATTTTCAATCAGGATTTCTGAATCCGGTACGATGAGTCCGGCCGCAATAAAGTATGCAGCAGAAGAAATATCTCCCGGAACGGTGATCTTCTGTCCGTACAGATCCGTACATGGACGGATGGAGGCGGTTGCCTTTGTACTTCCAATCTCATAAGTAGAGCGGATGTCAGCACCAAATTCCCGGAGCATCAGTTCTGTATGGTTTCGGGAAAGACTTGGCTCTGTGACAGAAGTTTCTCCGTCAGCATAGAGTCCGGCAAGAAGCAGACAGGATTTGACCTGGGCACTGGCAACCGGGGAATCATAGTGGATTCCATGGAGCTGTGCCGGAGTGATATACAACGGTGCACAGCCATTCTGAAGCACACTGGCGATGTTGGCTCCCATGGAGGTCAGTGGCTCAATGATCCGCTTCATCGGACGGGAATTTAAAGATTCGTCCCCGGAAAGTTCAGAGTTAAAAGGCTGTCCGGCAAGGATACCGGAAATCAGTCTTGTAGTTGTTCCACTGTTTCCGACATCCAGAATGGAAGACGGGGCATTCAGTCCGTGAAGTCCTTTTCCGTGGACAATCACTTTTGACTGGGAGAGATCTGTTTCAATCTCAATTCCAAGGGTTGAAAAACAACGGATAGTAGCAAGACAGTCCGCACCGGAGAGAAAGTTGTGAATTTCCGTTGTACCGTTGGCAATCGAACCAAACATCACGCAACGGTGGGAAATCGATTTATCTCCCGGTATCGTAACCTTTCCTTTTAATCCGCTCATACTGCATAATTCCATAATAAAAATCCTCTTTCTGTAATATTTTGGTATAGATGATCTGACGGGATCTGCTCAGACTTCATAAATCACATAGCGGTATTTCTGAAGCAACTTTGAGGCATTGGCGGCAGAATCTTCATCATAAAATTCGATCCGGAGAACCCCTTCTTCAAATTCACGGTTGTGGATGATCCCAATATTTTTAATACTGATATGATTGCTGGCAAGGATTGTGGCAATCGTAGCGATTCCTCCCGCCTCATCAATGATATCACAATACAGTGCGAACTGCTTTTTGATCGGCCCTGCGGAACTGTTCGGCATGGAGTTGCGGTAATCCCTTGAATCCTCGAACATAGAATATAACGCAGTCTCATTTTCAGCATCAATCTGCTCCTTTGCCTGCGTGAGAGCTTCAATATAATGACCGAGAATGTGGGAAATATTCTCCCCGTTCTTCAGGCAGATCTGCTGCCACATCACCGGTGAGGAAGAAGCGATACGGGTAATATCTTTGAATCCACCGGCAGCGAGTGCCTTCATCAGTCCGTCCTCTGTATCGGTATCATGGACAAAATTCACAAGTGTTGATGCAATAATATGCGGCAGATGACTGATCGTTCCGGTAATAATATCATGCTCATTATAATCAAGAATGACCGGGAGTGCCTTCAGGGAGGTCACAAACTCTTTATAAGCACTGACCTTTTCTTTGGCTACTTTTGCAGTAGGTGTAAGAATATAATATGCATTTTCAATGAGATGAGCTTTTGAATTCATAAATCCGCTCTTTTCAGAACCTGCCATCGGGTGTCCGCCAATGAAAGATTCTTCCATACCGAGGCGGATAACTTCTTTGTGGATGGATGTCTTTACACTTCCGACATCAGTTAAAATACAGTCACTGTCGATCAGACTTTTCAACTGGGAGAGGTAGGCAGCATTGTAATTGACGGGTGCACATAAGAAAATATAAGTGCAGCCACGGAAATTATCATCGATTGATGAGCAGGCAGTATGGATCGTTCCCTCCTGTACTGCAAGTGCCAGAGATTCTTTATTTTTATCAAAAGCAATAATATCATACTCAGGATAATACTGGCGGATTGCTTTTGCAATCGATCCGCCGATTAGTCCGAGTC
>OHYD01001157.1_pt1 | contig 11527 bp, 7 predicted proteins | sample 1580191 | NCBI WGS metagenome assembly OHYD01 (sample SAMEA3882510, study PRJEB24775) | human gut metagenome | biome: human-associated habitat; feature: intestine environment; material: feces | place: Netherlands | collected 2009/2010 | reverse complement strand
GCTTCTTTTGTCCATCAGGGCCTGAAGAAAACGAAGGGCCTCAATGGGACATTTTTCTGCGCCTCCTCCACAGGAGGGGGGCCAGTCCGGCCAAGGCCAGGGCGGCGCTTCCGGGTTCCGGCACCTGGGCGAAAAGCATGGCGGAATTGGCCTGAAGATCCATGGACATGGCCGCGTCGTACAGAACGCCGTCGTTCAGGAATTTGATGTTGTCCAAGCTGGCAGGTATCTCTGTCAGGGAGAGTGTGTAATTGGTTGTTCCCGTGATGTCCACGACGACCGCATCTGCGGTGAGCCCCTGAAGCGTCAGGGAGGCGTGTTCCCCCAGAATAAGCGTGGTCAGGTCAGAGGTTCCGTTCAGGATAAGGCTGCTTCCCGCCTCAATGGTTACGGTGAGCGCCCCGCCCAGGGAATCCAGCGAGGTGCGGGTCTGGTTGACGGCGGAAACATGGGTGAAGTCACTCAGGGAAGCCTGGAGGCTGTCCACGGTTACATGGTCCAGCACCAGGCTCCTGTCTCCGCTTACATTGGTTCCGCCGCTGATGTTTCCGGCGTACTTGTCAAAGCCGTAGGCCGTCGTTCCTGAGGAAAGATTCTGGATGCGTACGGTGGAGTTTCCCTTCACCGTTCCGCCGGAACCGCCGCCGGAGATGCTGCCCCAGGAGCTCCCGTTATAAAGCGTGGCCGTGTTTCCGGTGATGGTGACGGACGTGTCCCCCTGAATGGAACCCGCCTTGCCACCGGCGTAAACGTCCCCTTTCACCAGGCCTCCTGTCAAGCAAACCGAGCTTCCTGCAAGGATAGAGCCTCCCTGGCCCGCGCCGTAAACGGAACCGCTGATAACGCCGCCTGTGACGGTGACGTTGGCGCCGCCGGAAATGGAGCCTGTCAGGCCGCCGCCCATAACATTTCCGGTGACGGAGCCGCCATTGATGTAAACATGCGTGTTTCCTCCAATGGTGGTATTGGCATTTGCGAAGATGCCGCCCATGATTTGATGGTTGAAGGTGCCGGAGTTGACCACAATGTCCACATTCCCCTGGATATCCGTGGCATAGGAGCCGACCACAGAGGAGGAATTACTGCTGGTGAAGGTGCCGAAGGAGGCGTTTTCCGCAGAGAATTCCAGATAAACGTTTCCGGTGACGCCGGCGGCGTTCACGGCACCGAAGACCGTGCTTCCGCCTGTGGCGGCATCCGTGAAACGGAGGAAGACGTTCCCGTTGAGCGTGCCGGAAGCTCCGTGAGCTCCGTACCAGGCGGAGGCCTGTCCCTCCTTGGAGATGGTCAGCCAGACGTCTCCCGTGTAGTTGCCGCTGTTCGCATAAATATGAGTGGCGTTTCCGGAGGTAATGGAGACGTTTACGGAATTCCCCGTTCCCCCTGCGGAGGAATCCGCCTGGGCGCGGGCATTAAAGGTACCGGAGCCGGCCAGATTATCAGCGGTTTTGGTGAATCCCTCCGTTTTCCACTCAATATTGCCTTCCGGTGTTCCACTCTGGGTGAAGGAGCCGGAAGAAATAAAAGACTTTTCCGCGTTAAGCGTTCCGGAAGTGGCAGGGGCATAGGAACCCGTGCCGTCCAGGGCCAGGTCGTGCAGAACAGCGGTTCCGCTGCCGTTGTATTGAATGGTGAGGCCGTTGCAGCCGGAGCCGGAGGTAACGGAAAGCGCTTCCCCAATCAGCATGTCCCCCAGCCAGACGTAATAGCCGCCTTTCAGCCCTTCCAGCTCATTGCCGCGGATATATGCCATACGCAGGTTTTCCGCATTGGCGGACATGTCCAGGGAATACAGAATGGCATCGCCCCATTTGATGTAGGCCTCATTAATATTGAGCGTGCCGTAAAAGGAGCTGTTCCCCAGGCTGATGCTGAAATCGGAGGCAGTATCCCATCCGTCTGCTGCGCCGTTTCCCAGAACCAGGTTGCAATCAAAGGTAAAGCCGTTTTGCAGATCCGTCCCTTCCGCCCAGGAATAGGAAATGGAGCTTTCCCCGGATTGCCCCAGGCTGATGCCGTTCTCGTCCACAGTGACATTGGCGAGGGAAAACCCTTTATTTTCCAACTGGCTGTTCGAGCTCCATGCGGGGGATTGCCCGCCCTGGTGAAAATTGATGGCCAGGCCGCCAGCTGCTTTTCTTTCCTGTCCGGCGGTGCGCCCCGCGTAGCCCATGGCCCTGGCGATATTGCCGGCCATAAGCAGATCTCCCTGGGCATTGGGATGGAGGCCGTCGCTGCCGGGGTTGTTGAACATGGAGCTTACGCCGTAGAACGGCGTGGAGGATGTTACGTCAATGATGCCGGCATTGACGTCAATGACCGTGACGTTCTGCCTGCCATTCCCCCATGTTTTCAGACGATCATTGTAATCAGCCACGGCCTGGTGGGTGGCGTCCGAATTGCCGTTGGAGTGCCGGGTCCAGCAGGGAATGGTAAGGATGATGACATTCGCATGTTCATTGGCCTGGAACATGGCCTCCACGATGGTGTCCATATCGTTCAGGAGGTTTTGGGAAACGGAGTCAAGGCGGTTCGCCAGCGTGGCATTGTTTCCGTCAGAAAGGAGATCGTTGGTGCCGATCATCATGAAAAAGGTATCCGGCGTATTGTCTCCGGTGAATGTCTGGCCTGAATAGGCGCTTCCGTTTGCCTTGGTGCCGGAAAGCCCCAGCCAGTTGTTAATGTTGGAGCCGTCAAACCTGCTTCCGTTGCTCCTGCCGGATATTTCCCATGCCCTGGCGCTTGCCTGAGAGGAATGTTCATTGTTGAATATCTGGCCCCCGTAGGAAGTGCCCGCAGTAACTCCCCCGGAATCATTGCCGGTTTTGACGCCTTCCGCCCGGTAGGAAATGCCGTTGTCTGTAAATATTTTATGGAGGGCCCAACGGTAGGAGGCGCTGTTGACCCCGTGGGTGATGGAATCCCCAACGAACATGACGTTTCCCAGTTCCGTGCCCGCCGGGGCAGCGGTTGCTGCGGGGAATGCCGCCGCCAGGGCAGCCAGGAGGGGGAGAGGGAGCCGGACTTTCATCAGAGCGTCAAGGAAAAATGAAAAGGATATTTGAAAAAGAGTGAAGAAAACGTCCATCCCTGAACGGAGCAGGAATGGACGCGGTAAGGAAAAAGTCAGGCCCTGCGGCGGCGCATCAGAAAGATACCCAGCCCCAGCAGGCTGAGAGAGGCCGCAGCCGGTTCCGGAACGGCGCTCAGGGCGTATTCCCTCATCTGGTCTTCTGTTAAAACCGCCGTGTACAGGTCAAAATTATTCAGGGTATATTTTCCCGTGATTCCATTTGGGGCGCTCCATGTGTTTCCGGAGGTGTCTTTGGCGGAGAAATTGATCTGGGTCATGGTGACGCTATTGAAAGTGGCACCGCTGCTGAGGTCTCCCAGCGTGGTCAGCGTGGACGTGTTATCCCCCAGCATGGCGGAGATAGAAACAGTTCCCCTGTTGAATGTGTAAAACAGGGTCAGGGGCGTGCTGGCTGAATAACCGGAAAACGTTTGCGTTTTCCAGGGGGAGGAGGCAGCGTTTCCTCCGTTGTAGTTAAAGCCGCCTACGTTCAGGGTGAGTGTTCCGTCCTCCGCCAGCTGATAGCCCATTCCTTCCAGATTGTAATAAGGTTTGGTGGTATTGTAGGTAAACAGCAGCCCTACATTCGAATCTGAGGTTGCAGTCAGATTGGAAACGGTGAATGCCATTGTCCAGGAGCCGTTGGCGTTTACGTTAAGAGTCGTGGGGGTGGAAACGTCCAGCGTATCCCCGTTTGTCCCGTCATAAACGGTGGAATTTTTTGAATAGGCGGACTTCAGATTACTGATAGAGGCCCCTAGGGATAAGCTACTTCCCATGGCGGCGATCAGGACAGCAAGATATTTAGTCTTCATGTGAGTTATTGTAATAGTTGCTAAAATGTTTCCGCGTAAGAAACTTCCGTTTTTTATCGGATTCCTAATCCGATTGCGGCATCCTGCCCTTCCAACAGGAGTAAAGTTTGGAAAATCATGGTGAAAGAAATGGGCCGGGAAAAGACCAGAGCCCGGAAACACTACTGAAAATCAATTCATTGAGTCAAACAACACATTTATCATCAATATTTTTAATTGTTGGCGGATTAGGAATCCGGCAGGAGGTTGAATATCAGCGATAAAAGCAGGAGATGCCTTACCTTGCTGGAAATGATGGAATATCGGGAGCAACGGCCATTCATTCCTGAAAAACGCGATGAATTTGTTCCTCGGCCTGTTGACCGTGAGTGGGCGGAAATTGAATCGATTCCGACATGGCTTCCGTTTCCGCGGGGAAAGAAGAGAGGGGGGCGGCTGGAGACCTTGCGCTTTCCGGATGCGAGGCGGAACAGGAGAAAGGGCCTCTCCGTTGGGAATTCCGTTCCCGGCCTGCGGTTCCTGCGGCCGGGCGAAGGTGGCGCCGCAGTCTCCGGACGGGACGGGGAGGCGGTTGGAGAACCGGCGTTTTCCCCATGGCCGGAAAGCAAATCCTCCGGCAAGCTGTACTTGCCGGAGGATGAAAAAACAGTCAGGAAAATTCCCTGTTTTAAAGGGCGCGTTTTACCGCCTGGCAGGGCCGTCCATGATAGCCTTGTGGCTCATGTTCCAGCCGCCGCCCAGGGCCGTGTACAGGGAAACCAGCGTGCTGGCGTGCTGGTAATAGTACTGTGAAAGCTGAATCTGCGCGGGGTAGAGGTTCTGCTGGGCGTACAGGACTTCAATGTAGTTGGAAAGGCCTGTGCGGTAGCGCTCAAAGGAGAGTTTTACCGCCGTGTGGTAGGCTTCCACGGCCTCGGACTGGGTGGCGGTGATGCTCCGCAGCTTGTCCATCTGGATAAGCGTGCTGGAAACTTCCGCCAGGGCATTGAGAACCGTTTGTTCATAATCGTTTCTGGCCGCCAGGAATTCGGCCTTGGCCGCCTTTTCGGAAGCCGTCAGCTTGCCCGCCTGGAAGAGGGGGCCGGTCAGATTGGTTCCCAGGCCCCAGCCGCCGCGGCGTCCCTGCACGTGGCGCAGGTCTGCGGAGGCGAGACCGCCCGCCGCCGTCAGGGAGATGGTCGGGAAGTAGTTGGCAATGGCTACGCCCACCTCGGCATTGGCGGCACGCAGCTTGTATTCGCTCTGGCGGACGTCGGGCCTTCTGGAAAGGATGTAGGCCGGAATGCCGGCGGGAACCTTAACGTTATAGGCGATGTCCCGGGTGCTGCCGGAACGGCGGATATGGCCGGGAGCGCGTCCGGCCAGGACGGAGACCGCGTTTTCCAGATTGGCGATTTGCACCTGAATGGCGGGAATCTGGGCCTGGGAGGAAGCCAGGGCCGCCTTGGCGGAAGCCACCTGGAGCCTGTCGCCCACCTGGCCTTCGAGCTGTTCGTCAAACAGGCGCAGGCTTTCGGAATAGGATTCCACGGATTTCTGCACGATGGCAAGCTGTTCGTCCAGCTGGAGGAGCTGGAGGTAGGAGTCCGCCACCTGGCGGAGCAGGGAAAGCATAAGCGCGCGCTGGCCTTCTTCGGAAGCCAGGTAGTCTGCGCGGGCAGCTTCCGTCATCCGGCGCGTCTTGCCCCAGATATCCAGTTCCCAGGAAATGCCGGCGTCAATCGCCCCTGGCGTCAGTGTGTTTCCGGTAGTCTGGACGATGCCGCCTCCGGTATAGTTGGAGCCTTTGCTGAGCCGGAATAATCCGCCCACGGGAAGAGCGGGGCCTCCGTAATGGTGATGTACTGGCGTGCCTTTTCCACGCGCGCCATGGCGGCTTTCAAGTCGCGGTTATTGTTGTAGGTGTCCGTCAGGAGGTCCTGAAGGTCCTTGTTTTTGAAGACTTTCCACCAGGGAAGATCCGCAATGGATTCCGTCGCCGCGGGGGCTCCCCTGAATGCCGCGGGCATGGGCATGTCCACCGGTTTGAAGTCGGGGCCCATCATGCAGGAGGAGGCGGCAAAAGCCGTTCCCAGCAGGATGGCGCGTGTGATGTATGGGTTTGTTCGCATATGCGTTTAGTCTGTTTTTAGATGGTTGCAGGGGCGGTTTTACCCTTTTAACGATTCATGGGCTTCGTGGAACAGGTGTTTGCGGGCGATGATTTCGTCCGGGTCTTCCGTTTCCACCGTCTTCCGGGCGATGCGTACGCGGAAGAGCTTCATGATGAAGTAGAAGGAGCACGGAATCAGGAAAATGCCCACGACCGTCGCCATCGTCATCCCGGCAATGACCACGATTCCGATGATATTGCGGGAATAAGCGCCGGAACCGGAGGCCAGCGCCAGCGGAACGCAGCCCAGAATGAAAGCGAAGGATGTCATCAGGATGGGGCGCAGGCGGATTCTGGCGGCGGAAAGCGTCGCTTCCATCAGCGTCTTGCCGCGTTCCATTTCAATGACGGCGAATTCCACAATCAGAATGGCATTCTTGGCCGCCAGTCCGATGAGCATCACCAGGCCGATTTGCGCGTACAGGTTCAATTCATAACCGAACCAGTACAGGCCCAGGAACGCGCCGAGGGCCGCGATGGGCACCGTCACGAAGATGCTGAGGGGCAGGGACCACCGTTCATACAGGGCCGCCAGAATCAGGAAGACAAAGACGGAGGAGAGCAGGAAAATCTGCACGATGCCGATGCCGTTCTGGATTTTTTGTTCCTGGTAGCTCATGTCCGCATAGCTGTAGCCCATGTCGGAAGGCATGCTGGCTTCAAAGGTTTTTTCCAGCGCCTCCATGGCCTGGGAGTTGGAGTAGCCCTGGGCGGGCGTGACCATGAGCTTGGATGAGTTGTACAGGTTCTGGCGCAGCAGGAATTCCGGCCCCTTGATATCCGTGATTTTCACGAGGGTGGAAAGGGGGACGGAGCTGCCTGTGTTGTTCTTCACGTAGAAGTTTTTGAGCATGTCCGTTCCGGTGCGGTCACTGCCCTGCGCCTGGATGTACACTTGCCACTGCTGGCCGTAAAGGGTGATGTAGTTGATGAACAGGGAACCCATGTAGGCCTGGAGCAGGCTGTTGGCTTCACTGATGCTGACGCCCAGCGTGGCGCATTTTTCTTCATCCAGCCGCACATCTTTCTGTTCCACGGCGAAGGACATCACACTGCGCACGCCGCCGTTGTTGTTCGGGTCGAATATCGGAAGCTTGTTCGCTTCCTTCACAAAGATGTCCGTTTGTTCCGCCAGGTATTCCGTACCCTTGCCGTCGCGGTCTTCCAACATGAAGGTGACGCCGTTGGCGGAACCTACCCCCGCAATGGCCGGAGGCTGGAAGCACATGGTGATGCCTTCGGAAACTTTCGTGGTCAGCAGGGCGTTCAGCTGGGCGGTGACCGCCTGGGCGCTCTGGTCCGGATTGGGGCGTTCCTCCCAGGGCTTGAGCATGACGAAGAAGAAGGCGTTGTTCGTGCTTTGCACGCCCGTCAGCAGGCTGAAGCCGGAGATGGCAATCACGTCTTTTACGTTCGGGTTCTGACGGATGAGTTCGGAGACCTTGTCCGCGGCGGCCGTAGTCAGCTGGAGGGAGCGGGCTTCCGGCATGATCAGGGCCGCGAACAGGTAGCCCTGGTCTTCGTCCGGCAGGAAGCCGTTGGGGATTTTCTTGGCTACGGGGACAATCGCGTAGGCGATCAGAGCCAGCAGCGGAATGGAGATGATGAGCTTGCGGGTCAGGAAGTGGCACACTTTGGTGTAGCCGCTGGCCGTGGCGTCATAACTGCGGTTGAAAACGCGGTAGAAGAATTTCAGCGGGCCTCCCTTGGACGGGTCCTTGGGTTTGAGCAGAATGGCGGACAGCGCCGGGGAGAGCGTCAGCGCGTTGAACGCGGAAATAAGCATGGAAATGGCGATGGTCACGGCAAACTGCTGGAAGAGCGTGCCTGTAATGCCCGGCAGCAGCAGGGAGGGCAGGAACACCGCCGCAAGCACCAGGGCAATGGCGATGACGGGGCCGGAAACTTCCTCCATGGCGGCGAAGGCCGCCTGGCGGGGCGTGAGGCCGCGCTCCATGTGGGATTCCACGGCTTCCACCACCACAATGGCGTCATCCACCACCAGGCCGATGGCCAGCACCATGCCAAGAAGGGAAATGGTGTTCAGAGAAAACCCCAGGACGGGAAAGAGGCAGAACGTGGAAATAAGGGAAACCGGAACGGCGATGAGTGGAATGAGGGTGGCGCGCCAGTTTTGAAGGAAAACATACACGACCAGGGCCACCAGGATGACGGCTTCCATGAACGTGTGCTTGATTTCATCAATGGAATAGCGCACCGCCGTAGTCGTATCCAGGGAAACGCGCCCGGTAATTCCTTCCGGCATCAGCGGAGCCTTGGCTTCCAGCAGTTTTTCCACGCGGTCCGCCGTAGCGATGGCGTTGGAACCCGGAGACTGGAAGATAACGATAGCTGCAGAAACTTCTCCGTTCAGGCGGCCGGTGGCGGAATAGTCTTCAGCTCCCAGTTCCACCTTGGCAATATCTTTCAGGTACAGGATTTCATCCCCATTCTGGCGAATGATGATGTCTTCAAATTCATGGGGCTCCGAAAGACGCCCCTGAGTGCGCACGGTAATGGTCTGCTCCTGGCCGTCCGGCACGGGGTCCGCCCCGATCTTGCCGCCGGGGTTGGTGGTGTTCTGGGCGGAGATGGCGCCCCGCACTTCATTGACGGAAACGCCGTAATGGGTCATTTTGGACGTATCCAGCCAGATGCGGATGGCATAACGCCCCGCGCCGTACACCTGAACTTCCCCCACGCCCTCCACGCGCTTAAGTTCATCCACCAGCTTCACCTGGGCATAGTTCGCCAAATCCACGGAATTATAACTGCCGTCCGGGGATGTCAGGGAATAAATCATCAGCGGAAGCCCCGGCTGCTGCTTGATGGTCACGCCCGTGCTCTGAACTTCCTGCGGAAGCTGGGAGGAGGCCTGCCCATAGCGCATATTGGTCAGCACCTGGTCAATATCCGTATCGGAACCCGGTTCAAAAATGACGGAAAGGTTATACACGCCGTTGTTGGAGGAAACGGACGTCATGTAGTCCATGCCCTGCACGCCGGAAATCTGGCGTTCCAGGGGAGTGCCCACGGAATCCGCCACCGCCTGCGCGCTGGCCCCAGGAAACATGGCCTGAAGCTGGATGGTGCGCGGCGTGATTTCCGGATACTGGGAAATAGGCAGGTTGAACATGCAGACCAGCCCCAGCAGCGTGGTCACAATGGCAATCACGGCTGCGATTGCGGGATGCTTGATGAAAAACGCACTCATGGCTTATTTGGCAGTTACGGAAGGAGTGGTGGAAACAGGGGCGGTATAGATGAAGGGAACGGGGACAACCGTCCCGAACCCTTCCGTGGCTCCATGTTCCCGCATCAGGCTGTTCGCCTTGGAATACTGGGCGGCCATCATTCCGCCTTCCACGATGACGGGAGCATCCGCCGGCTTTCCGTATCCTATTTCCTTCAGAGATTCCGGAATGGGCTTGACCGTTCCCGTTACTATCTGCATCAGCATGGGGGCCGTTCCGCCCTTGCCGTCAGGCATGTCAAGAACTACGGTTTCCCCCGGCTGCACGTCAATGCGGCGCGGCATCCCGTCCGGAGCCACCACCATGATGTTGCGGTGGTTCATGGAAGAAAGCAGGGCGCGGGCGGGAACCAGCAAGGCATCCTTCTCCGTACCCGTCACGGCGCGCACGCGCACCGCCATTCCGGAACGCAGTTTCAGATCCGGATTGGGAATATGGCCGATGAAATTGACGGTGCCCGTCGAACGGCTCACCTCGCTGTCCACGGAAACCACCTTCCCCTTCTTTTCAAAGACGGAGCCGTCTTCCAGAATCAATTCAAAATCCGGCATGTCTCCCATGCGCCCGGTTTTCACATTCACGGTTCCATCCATCAGGCGGCTGAGAACCTGTTTTCCCGTCACGGAAAAATCCACCCGGATGGGGTCGATGGAAGACATGGTAGTGAGCGGCGAGCCGCTGGCGGAAATCAGTTCCCCCACGCTGGCCGTCGCCTTGGAAGCCAGTCCCCGGAACGGCGCGCGTACTTTGGTGCGGTCAAGATTGATCCGGGCGTTTTCCAGGGAGGCTTCCGCCTGCTTGATGCCCGCTTCCGCCTGTTCCAGAGCGGCCTGCATCTCCTTAAGGTTCTGTTGCGCGTCCGTCAGGTTCTTGACGGAAATAGCCCCCGTCCTGATCAGTTTGTCATAGCGGTCCAAATCCTTCTGCACCCTGTCCAGAGAAGCTTCCGCCTGAAGTTTGACGGCACGAGCCGTAGCCAGGTTGGCCGCCTCCCTGTCCACGGCGGCCTGATAGGTAGCCGGGTCAATTTCAAAAAGCAGTTCTCCCTTGTCGCAAATGGAGCCGTCCCAGTAAACCTGGCGTATCAGCGTTCCGGAAACTTGCGGCCTGATGTCCGCCTGCTCCACCCCGCGCAAATGGCCGAACCAGGAAGATTTCAACTCCACCGTTCTCTGCTCCATATTCATCACGGAAACCTTGAGCGGAGGCATTTCCCTCCGGTTTGCAGCATCCGCGGCGCCGTTGTCTTCCCGGCACCCTGCCAGCCCGCACAGGACCGCTATCAGTATATAGTGTGCTTTCATGTTGTTGGTTAACAATATTATTGAAGCATGCTTCATATTTTTCCAAACCCGTTCCCCGGAAAAAAGCACGGGCTTTTATTATTTGAGATTGTCGTACATGCGCCGGAGCAGATCCCTCAGCATGCTGCGGCTTTCCTCCGGCACCCCGTCCAGCAGCGTATTTTCAATCACTCCTATCTGCTGACAGATGGCCTCATGAACGCCCCGGCTCATATCCGTCAGGTACACATTCTTCAGCCGTCCGTCTTCACTGTCAAAAGCCGTGGTTACCCAGCCCTTCTGTTCCAGCCTCTGGACAATTCCCTTGGCCGTGGTATGGGAGACACCCAAATGCCGCTCTATGTCCCTCTGGGAGACGTTTTCTCCGTCACGGGACATCAGGTAAGCCAGCACCCGGCCCTGGGAGGCCGTAACACGCTCCAGAGTCAAGCCGCGCGTAAGCATCATATCCACGCGGTCCGTAATCATTTTCATCAAAAACGAAATCGTAAAAGGGTCGGCCATAAAACAATGAAGCATGCTTCAAAAATGTACCGATAGGTACTCTTTATCCGGATGCAAGTCAAGCGGAATCAGAATGACAGAGCGCGGGAAAAACACGTTGACCTCACCAGTAAAAATAAATCAAATCCGTTCTTTATCAATAAATTGAAAAAACAAATCATCAATAATCCGAATACCTTCGCATTTCTTTTCCGCATCATCCGGCGTTTCCCGGCAAACATACCCCTTCCAGCCACAGGAAACCAATGCTCCGCGCAGGGATAAAGAAAAAAAATAGGGACCTACATACTTGACTAACCATATTATTTTAAAATATTTTCGTCATCCCCTTATCATCTGAAGGTGAATAACTTAGACAAAAACGCTGACTAGGTATTCTAGTCAGCGTTTTTCATAATATATTTGTAATAAATAAATTACCTCTT
>OHYD01001155.1_pt1 | contig 11544 bp, 4 predicted proteins | sample 1580191 | NCBI WGS metagenome assembly OHYD01 (sample SAMEA3882510, study PRJEB24775) | human gut metagenome | biome: human-associated habitat; feature: intestine environment; material: feces | place: Netherlands | collected 2009/2010 | reverse complement strand
AAAAACTCAACTTCAAGAGAAAAAAGCTGAACTTGAGAATGGAAAAGTTACTGTTACAGCAGAGACAAGTAGCATTGATTCAATAAGAGTACTTGAAGAAATTAAGGATTTAGGCGAGTGTACTTATCCTTCAACTTCTTCATATCGTCAATATATGTATGCGTATTCGAGAGAAGTAAAAAAGAATAAGTATATTTCTGTTTATTCAGACAATATTTTGGAAGATGGAAAATTTTCCATTGAATACGAAAACTTAGAAGAAGCTATTTTTGGAAAACAGGTTGAGATACAAACAGAAGATGGTACCTACTATGGAGAATTGCGAGTAAGAACAACACCGAAAGAAAAACTCGAATTGACAGATGGTGATGTTACACTTGTAACAGATAACTATACAGTTAATAGTAAAGCAAAATTTGGAGCAGAACTTTTACAGGAAACCTCAGATGAAGATAGTGAATATAACAAATATTATTCTTTATTAGCAGGAAACGCTTCAAAAGCATTGATCTATAATTTGTCATTAAAAATGAATGACTCGCAGGTTATTCCATCGAGAGCAGTAGAATTAAGAGTAAAAATTCCGAAAGACTGGGATACGAGCAAAATAGAAGTTCAATGGTATTATCCAGTAAATGAAATGTTTAATCCGATAGAGTATTTTGATTCATCTTCCTATAAAAATGATGATGGAAGTATTCACATGGAGGGCGATGAACTGGTTATAACAGGCACTACTCGTGTTTATAATACAATCGCCATTACACAAAAAGCGGATAAAGTAGATATTTCAGAAATCCAGGACGGAACATATAATGTTAATGTTACTATGTGGCAGCAGGATCAGCCGGATAGATTGTCTATGAGCAATTCTGCGGTTGTAAATGATTCAGCTCGTTTGGTAGTAGAGAATGGAAAGAAACATATCTATTTTGATACACAAGGAATTGTGATTACGGGCAGATATGGTTATACAAATGGAATATTCTGGGCAAATAATGAGCAGACAGAAGAAAACGGACTTCCGATATTAAGTGAATATACACCGCTTGATTATTATAGTTACTACCTAAATGATTCGGGAAGCACAGATATGGATTCCTATGCGGAAGAATATGACTTATATTATCCGAAGAGCGTAGGTTTTGAATTTCCAGAATCAGCAGACAGAGATGATGGGGTATATTTGAACTTCTTTGTTCCTATCATGGATGAACTTCAGCATAAAGTTCCTGGATCTGGTGAAGGATGCAGAACTGCATTTATGACTTTATCTGGTTTAACACCTGTGGCAGAAATTAACGAGCCAACCCACGATAAATCTGTTTTAGTTGTAGCAGTTGATAAAGCATCTAAATATACAGCCGACAATTATACAGAGGAATCTTACAAAGTATTATCTGACGCAGTAGCAAAAGCTCAGAAGGTAATCGACGGAACAACTTCTGCAAACGATTCTGAAATCGTAGCATTAGATAAAGAAATTTCTGATGCAATCAGCGGATTAAAAGAGGCAACTGGACTTGACAAATACAATAAAGTCCTGAAAAATGCCAAAGCATTAAATGAAGCAGATTATACAGCAGAAAGCTGGGCAGACCTTCAGGCAGTGATTACTGCTCAGGAAGGAAAGGTAACAGAAGAAAATGCAGATCAGGCATCCGCAGACCTTCAGTCAGCAGTAGATGCACTTGTACCGATGTCAACAGCCGTTTCCATGGAAAAAGGTGTTTACGAAGTACAGGCAACACTTACCAATCAGGATGGAACAGCAAGTGATTTGAATGCAGGATTAAAATCTGCTCGTTTATATACAGATAAAGACGGCAATGTAACTGCTTATCTGTACGTGGACGGAATTACCGGTATGCAGTATCGCAAGGGTGCCGGATATGCGGATGCAGATACAGACGCAGGCAGACTTGTAGTGAAACTTCCTGCAAATGTAGAAAACCATAAAGTAAAAGTAACAACAGAAAGCGGAGAAGCAGAACTCCTGTTAAATCTTGATTTAAAATCTGCAGTAAAACAGGAAATTAAAAAATCCGATCTGGAATCAAAACTGAATGATGCAAAAGTATTAGAAGAGAAAAATTATACAAGCGATTCTTTTGCAGCATTAACAGATGCGATTGCTACAGCAGAAAGCGTTCAGGCAGATAAGGTGGCATTCCAGTCAGAAATCACAGCAGCAGAGACAGCTCTGGATACAGCAACAGCAGGTCTTGTAATGAAAGAAGACGTAAAAGCAAGAGCAGAACTGGATCAGGCAGTTTCCGATGCGAAAAATAATTATGCAGAAGCAAATTATACAAAAGACAGTTATGAGAATCTGAAGGCTGCAATCAAGGAAGCTGAAGAAGTATTAGCAAAATCTGATGCGACAGTAGATGAAATGAATGAACAGGTTGACAAGCTGGATAAAGCAGTAAAAGCACTTGTTCGTCTGGATGATGCAGTAGATAAGTCAGAATTAAATGGCTATATCGAAAATGCACTGACCAAGACAAATGACGGCACTTATACAGACAACAGTTGGAACAGTTTCCAGGCAGCAATCAAATCTGCTCAGAAAGTATCCGCTGATGTCAATGCAACAAAAGCAGAAGTAGAAAAGCAGACAAAACTGCTGACCTCTTCTTATGAAGCACTTGTTGTTAAGAACAAACAGAGTGATCTTTTCAAAGATTATCCGCAGATTTTTGAAGGTACATATTCCGTACCGATCAAACTGCTCAACGCAACATCCGATGAAGATTCTATGGGAAATGCTTCCATGGTTCAGACCGGAATTGTAAGAGTTACGGGTAAAGGCGAAGTGACACTGGAGATGAACTTCCAGTCTATGCAGTTTGCCGGAATGACAGGATATCTGTATAAACTGAAAAAAGTAGATATGGATACGGTTGAATACAACAAATATAATTATCCGGTAAAATATGAAGCTTCCGATGCAACAGTATTAGAAGAGTACACAGATGTTTACGATTCATTTAATAATAAGAACTCTGAGTATTACGACAAGAATACAGAAGGAAACTGGTATCCAAAAAAATTATCAATCCCGATTGAACTGAACGACAACCTGTTCTATGTAGAGGTTTATGTTCCGGTTATGGAAAGCATCGGTGAAGGACAGGGTACAAAGGTTGCCAGAGTTTCTATCGACTGGGCAAACATCAAACAGGAGACAGGAGTAGAGAGAGACAACAGCGTAATCGAAGCACTTCTGAATCAGGTATCCGGTATGCAGCAAGGGGATGTTGCTGACGAGTACTGGAACGCTTTAAATGCGGCTTACATGACAGCTCAGGATGTTTACAATGATATGAATTCTACACAGAAAGAAATTGATCTTCAGGTGACAGCTTTACAGGCAGCCGTAGATGCAGTAGAAACTCAGATCGTAGACAAGACAGAACTGAATGCTTTGATTGAAAAAGCAACAGCAGAAGCAAATCGTACCGATGTTGTTTATACTTCTGCAACATTAGAAGCATTAAAGACAGCAATCACAAATGCACAGGCAGTAGCAGCAAAAGAAGATGCTACCAAGGCAGAAGTTCAGGCACAGGTTACAGCACTTCAGACAGCACTTGACAGTTTAAGAGTTGTTGATAAGACAAACTTAAATGCCCTGATTGAAAAAGCAAAAGCTGAGGCAGCAAAAACAGATGTTTATGAAAGCAGCAGTTTGACGGTCCTGAATACAGCAATTACACTGGCTGAGAATGTTGCAGCAAATCCAAAAGCAACAGAGGCAGAAGTTGCAGCAGCAGAGAAATCTCTGACAACTGCATTAAACGGACTGGTAGAAAAAGCAGTTGTAGATAAGAGCAAACTGGAAAGCAAGATTGCAGAAGCAAAGGCCCAGGCCGAAGAGATTATGAGCCAGGCAAAGGCTGAAGCGGAAAAGAAACAGGCCAGCATCTCCCAGAAATCCGAAGCGGAAATAGCAAACTATAAAGAGCGGGTAGCGTCTTCGATCGATTTACAGAGAAGGACCAAGGTTCTTGCCGCAAAGCAGGATGTCATAAAAGAAGTCCTGAATAAGGCGTATGAGTCGCTGACTGGCATGGAAGCGGATGCTTACTTTGCCATGCTGCTAAAGATGCTTGGCAAGTATGCGCTGCCGCAGGATGGAGAGATATTCTTTTCAGCCAGGGATTTAAAGAGAATGCCTGCAGGATTCCAGGATGAGGTGAAAAAGGCGGCCGCCCTCAAGTTCAGCATGGGACGCATCACCATGCCCCACCAGCTGGCCCGCCTTGTGCTCACGGAACAGATTTACCGTGCCTGCACCATCAATGCAGGAATGAAATACCATAAATAAGTGCAAAAACCGGTCTGTTCCCCAAAGCAGGCCGGTTTTCGGCTTTACAAGCGGAGCAAAACATGGTACAGTAAAGATACTGTGCTTTCCCTTTGAAAAGCACGCCCGGCAGTGGGGAAAGCTGCCGGAACGATACAACAACGACACGGCAAACCAGCCGCGGACGGAAAGGATGTACTACAATGGAACAGAGCGAAAAGACCCTTGACATGATCGTCAATCTTTGCAAGAACCGTGGTTATGTGTTCCCCGGTTCCGAGATCTACGGCGGCCTGGCCAACAGCTGGGACTACGGCCCCCTGGGCGTGGAGTTCAAGAACAACGTCAAGAAGGCATGGCTGAAGAAGTTCGTGCAGGAGAGCAAGTACAACGTCGGCATCGACTGCGCGATTCTGATGAACCGTCAGGTTTGGGTGGCGAGCGGCCACGTCGGCAACTTCAACGACCCGCTGATGGATTGTAAGGCCTGCAAGGCGCGCTTCCGCGCGGATAAGCTGATTGAGGACTGGGCGAAGGCCAACGGTCAGGAGATCGAGGCGGACGGCTGGACGAACGAGCAGCTCGAAAGCTTCATCGAGGAGAAGCAGATTCCCTGCCCGACCTGCGGCAAACACAACTTTACCGAAATCCGTCAGTTCAACCTGATGTTCAAGACCTTCCAGGGCGTAACTGAGGATGCTAAGAATACTGTATATTTAAGACCTGAGACAGCACAGGGTATTTTCGTAAACTTCAAGAACGTACAGAGAACATCCCGTAAGAAGATTCCGTTTGGTATCGGCCAGATCGGTAAATCTTTCCGTAACGAGATCACACCGGGTAACTTCACATTCCGTACCCGTGAGTTCGAGCAGATGGAGCTTGAGTTCTTCTGCGAGCCGGATACAGACCTTGAGTGGTTTGCATACTGGAAGAGCTTCTGCCTGAACTGGCTGCATTCTCTTGGACTGAAGGATGAGGAAGTACGTTACCGTGACCATGACAAGGAAGAGCTGAGCTTCTACAGCAAGGCTACTACAGACGTTGAGTTCCTTTTCCCATTTGGATGGGGCGAGCTTTGGGGAATCGCAGACAGAACAGACTACGACCTTACTCAGCACCAGAATGTATCCGGACAGGATCTTACTTACTTCGATGATGAGAAGAAGCAGAAATATATCCCATATGTAATCGAGCCGTCACTTGGTGCTGACCGTGTGGTTCTTGCATTCCTTTGCAGTGCATATGATGAGGAGGTTCTGGATGCTGAGAAGAACGACGTTCGTACAGTTCTTCACTTCCATCCGGCACTTGCACCGGTTAAGATCGGTGTGCTTCCGCTTTCCAAGAAGCTGAACGAGGGCGCTGAGAAAATCTACGCTCAGTTATCCAAGAAATACAACTGCGAATTTGATGATCGTGGAAATATCGGTAAACGTTACAGAAGACAGGACGAAATCGGTACTCCGTTCTGCGTAACCTACGATTTCGATTCCGAGACAGATGGTATGGTAACTGTTCGTGACCGTGATTCCATGGAGCAGGTTCGTATTAAGATTGACGAGCTGGATGCTTATTTTGCTGATAAATTTACTTTCTAAGATGTGGGAACGCATTTAGGTAAGTTATGCGACTGGTGTTTTTGGAAATAATAGAGCGAATAAAGTGAATAAAAGGGGGCTGACTTTCTATCTGTATGGGAAGTTAGTCCCTTTCAACTGTTAAGAAATACCATGGATGGATTGTTAGGGGATACTATTTATGGTGCTGCCCGCGGGGCAGTTAAGTTCTTTGGATTTTGGGAGTTATGAGGAAATGAAGAAACAACGTTGGACGTGTATTGATATTTTGAAATGTCTTGCTGCTCTTGCTGTTGTGGAGATTCATAAGCCACTGAAGGTGCAAAGCGGAGCGGAACTTTTGATTCTGTGTCGGTTTGCAGTGCCGGTTTTCTTTATGATCACTGGTTTCTTTTACTCAGAAACAGTGGCACACAGGCGGGAGCTTAAGCAGATTGGAAAAATCCTTACGATTACCATAGGAGCTAATCTGTTTTACTTGATCTGGAAGGTTCTGTTGGCTCTGGAAGATGAAAATAATATAAAAGATGCACTGCTGGCCAGGTTTGAAGAAAGAATGCCAGAAGATTTCATTTTATGGAATTTTTCCCCACTGTCCCCACATTTGTGGTATTTACAGGCGCTTGTGTATGTGCTGGTGATCGCATTTATTGTAGAACATTTAGGCTTAAGGAAGCTTGCATATCTGGCAATTCCGGTACTGTTGGCAGGAAACCTGATAAAGGGAAATTATTCTCTGCTCCTTCTGGGAAAAGATTATTGCCATGTTTATTATGCGAGAAATTTTCTGTATTGTGGCCTGCCCTTTTTCTGGCTGGGCTGCCTGTTTGGAGAGAGAAAAGAAGCTTTGGAGGGCTGTCTCGACAAAAAGAAAATGACATTGCTTTTGGGCGGTATTCTGGTTTTCTGGAACATGGCACTTATGGAGCAAAGATGGCTTACGAAAATGAATGCTCTTGGAACAGAAGAAGAGTATGGTGGAACCATTTTTCTGGCAGTCTGTATCTTCCTTCTTTTTATAGGATGGCAGAATTTTTATAAGGAAAATGTGGTAACCCGGATAATGGCAAAAATCGGGAAAGATTATTCTATGCTGATCTATGTTTTGCATTATGCGGTGCTGCAGGCGCTATCAAAGTGCTTTAAAGGCAGGCATACTATGCTGGCAAGAGGATACAGACAGTATGGGATGATGTTTGTTTTTGCGGCTACCGTGGTATTGGTGGCGGCTTATGGAGCTGCGAAGAGAAAATTGAGGGAGAATTCTACTGTTAAAGTAGGGAATGCTGTACTGGAGCGTGTTTGAAAAAACATTCCTGTAAGTAGACAATAAAAATATCCTGAACAAGTGATAAAATCTGTGTAATGGGCAGTGCACTTGTCAGGATATTTTGTATTTTTATATTGTTTGCAGGCTGCTTTGAACAACAGTATTTGCAGTTTGTGTGCAGAAGGCCTTTTTAAAACGGGTTTTAGAACACCTCAATGGTATACGCAGTCTCAAACATCTCGTCCATTTTCAGATGGTTGATAAATGGTTTTTCAGAAAGATCCCCTGTAAATCCACAGTCATCACAGCGGCCCATCCATGGCTCCAGGCATACAAAGGGTGCGTCCTGGGAAGCGGACCAGATGCCGAAGTTCGGGAAGCCCACGCAGCGCATTTCCAGATAAGGAGTGCCGTCCGGAAGTGCAATTCCGGCCTTGGTGATCTGGTTGTCAAATACCAGCGCATCATGGTCAAACATATGGTCATCAATCTGACAGGTACCATTCTCCAGTTTGAGAGTGGCTTCTTCATCTGCCTTGGCTGTGCCGGTCTCAGGATCCAGAAGAAGGTAGGTAAGGCTGTCCTGTCCGTCAAAGGTCAGGCGGTAATCGCTTCTCTTGGTGTCTGGCAGAACCGGGACATTAAACGCCGGATGTCCGCCGATGGCGAAATACATGTCCCCTTCGCTGTTGTTTGCCACCTTCCAGCTGACGGTAAGAGTGCGGCCCTTCAGAATGTGGCGGATGCGCAGCACGAAGTCAAAAGGATAAACCTTACGGGTGTCTTCGGTAGAACGGATCTGATGGGTCACGGAATCCGGTGTAGAATCAATGCAGGTGAAATCCGTATCCCTGGCAAATCCGTGCTGCTTGGAAGCATATTCCTTATCACCGATCCGGTAATGATTTCCATAATGCTTTCCTACATTTGGAAAAAGAACCGGCGCATGACGTCCCCAGAATTTGGGATCTCCCTGCCAGATCACTTCCCTGTCTTTTTCTTTATCATAGATACTTACAAGCTCAGCGCCATGGTCGTCGATGGTCACTTTCAGAAAATCATTTTCGATAATTCGTTTCATGATGAAAAACCTCCGTGTGTAATGTTGGGTATATTATACTACGGCGGGTGGCAATTGTGTATCTTAATTTGGAATTAGGAGCTTTGGGGCTACCATTTAGGACAGAAAAAGCACCATTTGGAAAAAAATCTCTGACAGAGATGCGAGATGTGCTATAAAAAACGTATTAACAGCATCCGTTATGGATATACAGAAATAAAATAGTTGAAGGAGTTTAGCTTATGTTACGCATTAACGAATTTAAAGTCGAAAATCTGTCCTCCGGTTGTGTTACAGACAATCCGGCACCTGTATTTTCTTTTTCCATGATAAGTTCAGAGAAAAATGTTCTGCTGAAAAAAGCAGTGTTGTCTGTGAATAACTGGATGGAGGAATTCAGACAGCAGACAGGAATTGTGTATAATGGACCTAAATTGACTCCTTTTACCAGATATCTGGCAACTCTGGAAATTACAGATAATTATGGGGAAACGGCAAGCACTTCCCTGGAGTTTGAAACTGGTTTTGTGGGAAAAGAATGGAACGCTTCCTGGATAACAGACGGTGCTTATCAGTTTAAAGAGCGCAAAAAATCCCCTAGACCAATGACATTTAAGAAGGATTTTTTCATAAAAGGGGAAATCAGACAGGCAAGAATTTATTCTACAGCTTTTGGAATCTATGAGCTTGAACTGAATGGCAAAAAGATGGGAAATGATTATTTTGCTCCAGGCTACACCTCCTATAAACATCAGCTTCAGTATCAGATGTACGATATTACAGAAGAATTAAGGAAACAGAATCAGCTTGTGGCAGTTGTGGGCGGAGGCTGGGCAGTAGGCTCCTATACCTACAAAAGAATGAACCGGATCTATGCAAAACGCCAGGCATTTCTTGGAGAAATCCACATACTCTATAAGGATGGTACACAGGAAATCATAAGCACAGATGAAACCTGGCAGGTGACGGAAAATGGAAATTTCCGGGAGGCGGAATTTTATGATGGTGAAGTCTATGATGCGACTGTGAATCTGGAAAAAGCTTCTTTTCACAATGCCAGTATTGAAAAGGTGAAAATTAGGCCCCAGCTGCTGGCCCAGTATGGAAGCCTGGTAAAAGCACATGAACAGTTTGAACCAATATCCTGCCAGATATCTCCGTCGGGTATGCTGATCTATGATTTCGGCCAGAATATGGCAGGTGTGATACAGGCAGACATACAGGGAAGAGCCGGAGAAAGAATTGTTTTTCATCATGCGGAAGTCCTTCTGGACGGAGAATTATATACAAAACCATTGCGAAGTGCCAGGCAGCAGGCTGTTTATATCTGCAAAGAAGGCGAACAGAAGTATTCGCCAAGGATGACCTATATGGGATTTCGGTATGTTGGGGTAAGCGGAATCCCTGTGGATAGAATAAAATTAAAGGCGGTCGCGCTGTATTCAGATCTTCCAGAAAATGGAGAATTTTCCTGTTCAGAGCCTATGCTGGATAAGCTTCAATCCTGCATTGAATGGAGTGCCAAATCCAATTTCGTAGATATCCCTACGGATTGTCCACAGAGGGATGAACGTCTGGGCTGGACAGGAGATATTGCGCTTTTTGCGCCTACAGCTGCCTATAATTTTGATATGAGCCGCTTTTTTGACAAATGGCTGAAGGACATGCGGGCAGAGCAGAACCAAGGTGGAGGGATTCCCATGATCGTTCCCATGGTAAAGATTCCGGGGCAATTTGAGATGATGTTCCCATTGGCCGCAGATCACTGGGGAGATGCCTGTATTCTTGTTCCATGGGCAGAATATAAGGCAAGAGGTGACATAGAACTTCTTCGAAAAATGTACCCTTCCATGAAAAAATATATAAAAGCATGTAAATTCTGGGCGGGACTTTTCTCTGCTCCCAAAAACAAACGGATTTGGAAGCTTTTGTTTCATTATGGTGACTGGTGTGCGCCGGATATGGGCTACAAAGACTGGATGAAGCGTGGAAAATGGACCGGAACTGCCTGTCTTGCACATTCATCTGGAATTGTTTCGGAAATTGCCGGAGTTCTGGGAGAAACAGAAGAAGCAGAGGAATATATGAAACTAAGCCAGGAAACAGCCCGGGCTTACCGCAATATTCTGATGGATGAAAACTGCCATATTAAAGGTGGAGATTTTCAGACCGCGTTTGTTTTGCCCCTGTATTACAATATGCTGTCTGGAAATGACAAAAAGAAAACGGCTGCAAATCTGGTAAATTTGATTCGTGATAACAATTACAATATAAAAACAGGATTTCCGGGAACGCCATATGTGCTTTTCGCCCTGGCAGATAACGGTTATCTGGAGGATGCGTACAAAATGCTTCTCGCAGATACCTGCCCTTCCTGGCTCTATGAGGTAAAAGCTGGTGCGACGACCATGTGGGAGCGCTGGGATGCCCTCCGGGAGGATGGCAGCTGCAATCTGGGGGAGGACAACGGAAGCGGTGGAATGGTATCCTTCAACCATTATGCAAATGGTGCAGTGGGGGATTTCTTTTACAGACGTATTCTGGGGATTGAAGCCACAGAGGGAGGATATAAGACATTTCGCATTGCACCGCAGCCTGGCGGCGGCCTTTCCTGGGCAAAAGGAAATGTAAATACTCCATATGGCCGGATCCGGGTTTCATGGACCATAGAGAACGACCGTTTTAAGCTGGAAATAGAAGTTCCTGCCGGAACCAGATGCGAAATCATACTTCCATCAGGACGAAAGGTTACAGAAGGAAGCGGCAGTTATTCCTATGAAGAGCTGCTTGGCTGAGATTTCCTGGAAAAGTATAAACACGCTCCAGAAGGTGCTTTGATAATTGGAAAAGAGAAAATGCCATACAATATGCACAAAATGACTAACGAGACGCACTCGCACCTACAAAAAAGAAAGCAAAAGTATATATAAAAGAACAAAAAGACAACGAAAAAATATACACAATACACAATATCACATTGACTTTGCTATAGACGTTTGGTAAACTATACAATTATAGGGCGAAAAAGTATCCGCCGCCCCAAATTATCCAGAATAGAGGAGGAACACCATAATGGCAAAGAAAAGAAATATTATTGTAGGACAGTCCGGAGGGCCAACATCTGTAATCAATTCCAGTCTTGCAGGTGTATACAAGAATGCAGTGGAGCGTGGTTTTGATAAAGTATACGGAATGCTTCACGGAATCCAGGGACTTCTTGATGAGCAGTATATTGACCTTTCCACACAGATTCATTCTGAGCTTGATATTGAACTTCTGAAAAGGACACCGTCCGCATTTTTGGGTTCCTGCCGCTATAAGC
>OHYD01001146.1_pt1 | contig 11623 bp, 9 predicted proteins | sample 1580191 | NCBI WGS metagenome assembly OHYD01 (sample SAMEA3882510, study PRJEB24775) | human gut metagenome | biome: human-associated habitat; feature: intestine environment; material: feces | place: Netherlands | collected 2009/2010 | reverse complement strand
TTAGAAACCAATTTACAGGGAGCAGTTTCGCAAGAGCAGCGGCAATGGTATATCGAGGCGATCTGGCGCAGCGGTTATAGTCCCGATGATATATCGCCGGAGGAGCAGCAGAAGTTCTGGAAACAGACGAGAGAATACGTACAGGCTATTCGAAACAGTGTCGGTAAATTGCGTAAAGTCCTGTTTTTCTTGATGTTTCCACGTTAACGCTGGTATATTATTTGATGAAAAAAGAGCAAAATGTTTTGCTCTTTTTTTCTATTCTTTTCAAAAAAAATGTGGTAAAATATCATCGGAGTGTTTTGCCGATGGGTGGGACATTGCGAAAATGGTTAATTTAATACGGATGGAGGACATTATGTACGAGAATGAGATCCAAAGCATCGCAGCCAGAGAAAGTGATGCAGAAATTTATGCAGGGTTATTGCAGTTAACGAAAGATATCGCAAAGCAGAAGGGTCAGATTCAGGGCAAGAAGAAACTTTATTACATTTCAGCGGAGTTTTTGATCGGTAAGCTGCTCTCAAACAATTTGATCAATTTAGGAATTTACGATCAGGTAGCCAATGCGTTGAAAGAGCATGGTAAGAGTTTGGCACAGATTGAGGAAATAGAGAATGAGCCATCTCTTGGTAATGGTGGATTAGGCCGTTTGGCGGCATGTTTTTTGGATTCGATCGCAACACTTGGTCTTCCGGGAGACGGTGTCGGCTTGAATTATCATTTGGGACTTTTTCGGCAGAAATTCGAAAACAATTTGCAGAAAGAGACGCCAAATCCGTGGATTACGGATCCGAGTGTCTTGCGACGTACTAATGTGAGTTATCCGGTTATTTTCGGTGGGCAGACAGTGCAGTCGGTCATGTATGAAATTGATGTAACAGGATATGATAACCAGTGTAATACACTCAAATTATTTGATCTTGATACTGTAGATGAAAGTATTGTTGAAGGAGATGGAATTAACTTCGATAAAGAGGATATCCGCCGTAATCTTACATTGTTTTTGTATCCGGATGACAGTGACTATCAGGGACAATTGCTTCGTATCTATCAGCAATACTTTATGGTCAGCAATGCAGCGCAGCTGATCATTGATGAGGCGGTGGCTAAGGGCAGTAACATTCATGATCTGGCTGATTATGCTGTTGTTCAGATCAATGACACTCACCCAAGTATGATCATTCCTGAGTTCATCCGCCTTCTTGGTGAGCGTGGAATTGACTTTGATGAAGCTGCTGAAATCGTTTCCAATGTATGTGCATATACCAATCATACAATTCTGGCTGAGGCGCTTGAAAAATGGCCAATCCATTATCTGGAAGACATTGTTCCACAGCTGGTTCCGATCATCCGCAAGCTGGATGAAAAAGTAAAAGCCAAATATCCGGCTGAAAATCTTGCTATTATTGACAGCAATAATCTGGTTCATATGGCACATATGGACATTCATTATGGCTTCTCAATCAATGGTGTTGCAGCCCTTCATACAGAGATTCTGAAGAACTCCGAGCTGCATCAGTTTTATGAAATTTATCCTGAAAAATTCAATAATAAGACCAATGGTATTACTTTCCGCCGCTGGTTAATGTATTGCAACCAGCCACTGACCAAGTTTATTTCTTCACTTATTGGAGAGGGTTATAAGAAAGATGCCGATGAACTGAAGAAGCTTCTGGCTTACAAAGATGACCAGAAGGTTCTGGATCAGCTGCTTGAGATCAAGACAAATGCAAAGAAGATCTGCAAGGATTTTGTTCTGGAAAATACTGGCATCGAGATTGATGAAAACAGTGTTTTTGATATCCAGATCAAGAGACTTCATGAGTATAAACGTCAGCAGTTAAATGCTCTTTATATTATTTATAAGTATCTGGAAATCAAAGACGGAAAGAAACCGGAAAGACCGATTACTTTCATCTTTGGTGCAAAAGCAGCTCCTGCTTATTACATTGCAAAAGATATCATTCATCTGCTTCTGACTCTGGAAACCCTGATTCAGAATGATCCGGACGTAGCACCTTATATGAAGCTTGTTATGGTGGAAAACTACAATGTAAGTGCTGCTGAAAAACTGATCCCTGCCTGCGATATTTCCGAGCAGATTTCCCTGGCTTCCAAGGAGGCAAGCGGTACCGGAAACATGAAGTTTATGCTGAATGGTGCTATTACTCTTGGTACTATGGACGGAGCAAATGTTGAGATCAGCGATCTGGTTGGCAAGGATAATATTTATATCTTTGGTGAGTCCAGTGATGAAATTATCAAGCATTATGAGAAGATGGATTACAATTCCAGAGCAATTTATGAGGGAGATGCTGATATTAAAAAGTATGTAGATTTTATTGTCAGCGAGCCGATGCTGAAGCTTGGTAAAGAGGAACATCTGAGAAACTTCTATAACGAGCTTTTGAATAAAGACTGGTTTATGACTTTGCTGGATCTCAAAGATTATATTAAAGTTAAAGATCAGGTATTTGCGGATTATGAAGACCGCAGCAGCTGGGCAAAGAAAATGCTCGTAAATATCGGAGAAGCCGGATTCTTCTCTTCTGACAGAACTATTGAGCAGTATAATAAAGATATCTGGCATTTGAACTAAAAAAGTGCATCCCGTGGCAGTATATATAACTGTCGCGGGATTTTTTTATAACAATATTCACATTTTCACTCTGAAGTATTACTTTTTTCTGTTACTGTCTGCAGAGTCAACAGTGATCTTTTTCCCATTACTGTTCACTGGTAACGTTCCGCGAGGCGTTTTTTGTGAACAAAGTTCACAGTAACCTTTTTTCCTAAGTTCTTACAAAATAAAGCAGCATAAACTTGCAAAATCGAGGATTTCCAATTACAATGAATACATCATTCATGAAAGGATTTTACAAAATGACAAAGGAAGAACTCGCTCTTGAAGTGATAGATCGATTAAAGAAAGAATACCCCCTGGCAGATTGCACTCTTGATTACGATGAAGCCTGGAAACTGTTGGTTAGCGTACGGCTGGCAGCACAGTGTACAGATGCCAGAGTCAATGTTGTAGTGCAGGATCTGTATGCCAGATATCCGAACGTAGCCGCACTTGCAGCAGCTACCCCTGAAGAAATTGAAGCGATTGTAAAGCCTTGCGGACTGGGAAAAAGTAAAGCCAGAGACATCAGCGCATGCATGAAAATCCTGCATGAAAAATACCATGACAATGTTCCATGTGACTTTGACGCTCTTCTCGCCCTCCCTGGTGTAGGACGCAAAAGTGCCAATCTGATCATGGGCGATGTATTCGGTAAACCAGCTATTGTCACTGATACACACTGCATTCGTCTCACCAACCGGATTGGCCTTGTGGATGGAATCAAGGATCCTAAGAAAGTTGAAATGGCACTGTGGAAAATCATTCCGCCGGAAGAGGGAAATGACTTCTGTCACCGCCTGGTAAACCACGGACGGGAAGTCTGTACTGCCAGAACCAGGCCTTATTGCGACAGATGCTGTCTCGCTGATATCTGCGCAAAAAACGCAGTAGACTAAAGCAAAGGCTTTCTGCAGGATATGCAGGTTTTAAAGCTCCCTATAAAAAGGAAGCATTTTCGCCCGGATATTTTCTCGAAAATGCTTCCTTTTACGGTTATTCTCCCACACTTCTTCTCAACGCAAACATAAAAATCTTCTCAAATCCCACACTCACTGCAATAATGACAATTGTCCATGCAAACAGGTCTGGTGTCTCCAGATACACCTTAGCTTTGTATAATTTTTCACCGATGGACCCAGCAGGAATGCCGATTACTTCAGCCGCAATCCCCGCTTTCCAACAGAGACCAAGTCCCAGTTTACAGGCAGTAACTGCATATGGCATAACCTGGGAAAGATAGATAAATTGTAATTTTTTTCCCACTCCCGCGCCAAAGGAATCTGCCATCTCCAGAAGCTGTTTGTCCGTCTGCCTGATTCCTTCCAGAATATTTGTATATACCACTGGAAAAACCATGAGAAACGAAATAAACACGGATAAGTTTCTGGATGGAATCCAGATCAGGCACAAAATAATAAAAGAAGCAACCGGCGTAGCTTTTATCCCCATGATCAATGGCTCCATCAGCACTTCCACAGCAAAAAAAGCAGAAGAAAGCGCCGCCAGAACCGTTCCCAGGATCAAAGCCAGAGAAAATCCCAGTATAATCCTTACGAAACTGAACACCACAGATTTCCAGAAATCTCCCATTGCAATCAATTCGGTAAGTCTCTTTATAACAGAAACAGGAGATGCCAGAAGGATCTCCTGTTTCAGCCACATACTGGTCAGCTGCCATACCATAATCCATACAGCAGCTGCCACAATTTTATAAAATATCCGATATTTTTTTGCCTTATCAGCGTTTATAATAGAAGTCCTCATCTGGTAACTGACCTCCGATTGTTTCCGGATTCTGCTCATTTAGTGTGTTCAGATAGCCGGAAAGAATGGTCTGCATTTCGTCGCCCTCCATGAATACAATACTGCATTCCGGAATGGCTTTTGCTGCAACTTCTGCCGGAATAATATCATGGTTTCCAATGATCTGGGCAGCTGCTTCTGTATCAGAATTTACAAATTCTACAGAGTCCTTATATGCATCCATAAACGCATCAATATCTGCTTCATGCTCTTTCAGATAATCATTTCTGGCAATTACAACACCTGTTACCAGCCTGCTTCCATCTGTTGCAGAAGACTCCCAAAGCTCATTCAGGTCAAGGGCCACACGAAGGTTCTCATTCTTCATAAGTGCAGTGGTTACAAAAGGCTGTGGAAGAAGTCCAACTGCTGTCTGGTCTTCTGCAAGCGCTGCTACAACCTCTGCATGCTCAGACTTGTACTCAATGGTCACATCCTTCTCCGGATCCAGTCCATTAGACTTCAGAACAGAGTTTAACGCATACTCCGGAGTCGCACCTTTACCACTGGCATAGATCGTTTTTCCCTTTAAATCATCTACAGACTGGATGGAATCACCATTCTCCACCAGATAAAGAACACCAAGAGTATTTACTGCCAGAACGCTGACGTTTTTATCTGTTTTCTGATATAAAACGGAGGCTAAATTGGATGGAACAGCTGCTACATCTACCTGTCCCTGAACGATCATTGGGACAATTTCATCTGGAGATGCAGCAAGGGAAAACTCGTAATTCTCATCGTCCAGAAGCTGTGCCATTCCCATTGCAGTAGGACCCTTCAGTGCCCCAATTTTCATTACAGAACTGTCTGAATCCGTCTCATCAGCCGGCTCTTCTGATGTCTCATCTGCCGCTTCCGTTTCTTCATTCTGTTCTTCTGCCAATACAATATTTGCGCTTCCAATACCTCCAGCCATTGTTCCAACACCAAGTGCAGCTGCCATAAACCATGATAATGCTCTTCTCTTCATAGAATGTCCTTTCCGGATCTTTACCTGATCCCATCAGTTCGTAATAGGTTACTGTTCACTGGTAACATTCCGCGAGGTGTTTTTTTGTGAACAAAGTTCACAGAAAACCCGAGAGTTGCGGCGCGAAATCATGCAAAGCATGATTTCTGTGCATCGCGAAGCGTGTTACTGTGAACGGAGTGAACAGTAACGAAAAGTTTAAAAATTGTATGAAATCATCCCGCGTTCGGTTGACAAGTCTGTCATACTCTGTAATAATAATGGAGAACAAAAAGTGGATATTAGAGGAGTTTAATTCCATTTTGTGGGAGGAATATAGATTATGAAAAAACGTTATGTGATTCTTGCAGCACTTTTGGTCACTGCTTTGGCAGCAGCTGGATGTGGCAAAAAAAAGACTGAAGATACAGGCAAGGATGGCCAGGTAACCGTGGCTCCTGCTGAGAATACAGATACAGCTTCAAGTGATGACAGTTCCCTGGTAGATATGCAGAAATCTGACGATGCAGATATCAAGAATGTGATTGGTGATAAGACTTCCACAGCTTCCAAGCTGATTCTTGTGAACGGTACCGGAGCTGCTGTGAAGGGACTTTACATTCGTCCGACTACGGATGACGATGATGACTGGGGCACAGAGCTGATCAATGGATTGTTTACTTTGAATGATGGCGACAAGGCTCTTTACTATTATGAGCCGGACGAGAAGGATGCAGATGGAAATGCGGTGACAAGCTATGACATCCGGATCACGTATGAGGACGAGGATTATACAGACTGCTATTTCCGTAAGCTTCCGCTGAAGACAATTTCAAAGATCACTCTTCATATGGATGGAACTGCTGAGGATGGAATTCCTTATGCTACTTATCTGACAGGAACGAGTAAGACAGAAACTTCTACCCTGAGTGAAGTGATGGCGCGTCTTGGTCTTGATGACAGCGAAGACAGTTCTGAGGATGATTCTCAGGAAACGGATACAGCACCAACGCCTACATCTGCGCCGCAGCAGTCAGGTCCTACTGCTGCACCTACATCTGCACCGCAGCCTACAAGTACTCCGGATAATAGTGGCGGCAGTAATACTGCACCGGATGATTCCAGTGCAGATAAGGCGAAACAGTATATCGGACAGCCGCTTTCCAGTCTTGTTGCAGCACTGGGAGAGGCTAACGGAAGTGATTATGAGAACGAGCCGGAGACCGGAGAGACAGGATATCATTATTATGACTCTTTCACAGTTTCTACCACTGTTGATGACAGCGGAAATGAGGTTGTTGCCGGAGTATGGTAAAATAAAAGAATAAAAAATAAGGCAGGATAAAAGCATGGAAATGAAAAGAGTTTTATTAAAATTAAGCGGCGAGGCTCTTGCCGGACCGAAGAAAACAGGATTTGACGAGGCGACTGTTCTTGCAGTAGCGAAGCAGATCAAGGCAATTTCTGATGAGGGAGTACAGATCGGCATTGTGATCGGCGGTGGAAACTTCTGGAGAGGACGTACCAGTGAGACGATAGACCGCAATAAGGCAGATCAGATCGGTATGCTTGCTACCATTATGAACTGTATTTATGTATCTGACCTTTGCAGATATACAGGTATGAAGACTGAGATTTATACACCCTTTGCATGTGGTGCATTTACCAAACTGTATTCCAAGGACAGCGTAGAAGAGAGTTTTGCACAGGGCAAGCTGGTATTCTTTGCAGGCGGTACAGGACATCCGTACTTCTCTACTGATACAGCTACGGTTCTTCGTGCAGTTGAGATCGAGGCCGATGCGATTCTTCTGGCGAAGGCAGTTGATGGTATTTATGACAGCGATCCGAAGGTAAATCCTGACGCTGTGAAGTATGATGAGATCTCTATTCAGGAAGTTGTTGACAAGAAGCTTGCAGCCATGGATCTTACAGCTTCTATTATGTGTCTGGAGCAGAAAATGCCGATGATGGTATTTGCTCTTGATGAGGAGAACAGCATTATCAACACTGTTCACGGAAAATTTTCCGGAACAAAGGTTACTGTATAAGCGCGTTGCGCAGAAAATAGGATAATACTGCTTACCGGCAGAAAATCATAAAGAGGGAGATTAATTTTATGGATGAAAGAATTCAGAAGTATGAAGAGAAAATGAAAAAGACATTGGGCAGCTTAGAAGCAGAGCTGACTACTATCCGTGCAGGACGTGCCAATCCGCATATCCTTGACAAGCTGACAGTAGATTACTACGGAAGCCCTACACCGATTCAGCAGGTGGCAAATATCACAGTTCCGGAAGCTCGTATGATCCAGATCCAGCCATGGGAATCCAGCCTGATCAAGGGAATTGAGAAAGCAATCCTTACTTCTGATCTTGGTCTGAACCCGAATAACGATGGAAAAGTAATCCGTCTTGTTTTCCCGGAGCTTACCGAGGAACGCCGTAAAGATCTGGTTAAAGATGTTAAGAAAAAAGGTGAGGCAGCTAAGGTTGCTGTCCGCAACATCCGCCGTGATGCCAACGATGCATACAAGAAGCTGAAAAAAGAAGAGGATGTATCTGAGGACGAGATCAAAGAGTTAGAGGACAAAGTTCAGAAGCTTACAGACAAATACATCAAGGATGTAGATGCTGCAGTAGAAGCAAAAGGTAAGGAGATTATGACTGTATAAGGGCATATTACCTGAAGCGCAGAGCCGTTTGGACTAAAAATCTGCAAAACAGGATCCTTTTATAAAGAAACAGCAAAAAGAGCTCTTTAAAAAGAGCTCTTTTCTGCCCTTTTGTATGAAATTGTACGAATAATCTGAACGCTTATAACGAAAAAAGAAAAACAAAACACAAGGAGAAAAATATGAACGTACCCAATCATATTGCCATTATTCTGGACGGCAATGGCCGCTGGGCAAAGGCAAAGGGACTGCCTCGTGGCTATGGACATGTTAAGGGCTGCGCCAATCTGGAGCAGGTCTGCTATGATATTAAAGATCTGGGCGTGAAATATCTGACAGTATATGCTTTTTCCACGGAAAACTGGAAACGCTCCAGAGAAGAAGTGGACGGGCTTATGAAGCTGTTTCGCAGCTATCTGAAGAAATGTATCAAGATATCCCGGGATAATAAGATGAAAATCAAAATTATCGGCGATATCTCTGCTTTTGCACCGGATATTCAGGAAAGCATCCGTAAACTGGAGGAGTTTTCCAAGGATTATGATGAGCTGTACTTCCAGATCGCCATGAATTATGGAAGCCGCGATGAGATTACAAGAGGAATGCGAAAGATGGCACAGGATGTGGCGGATGGAAAAGTTTCTCCGGATCAGATCACAGAGGATACGATTGGAAGCTACCTGGATACTGCAGGAGTTCCGGATCCGGATCTTCTGATACGCACCAGCGGAGAACAGAGACTTTCCAATTTCCTTATGTGGCAGCTGGCTTATACGGAATTTTATTTTACAGACGTGGCATGGCCGGATTTCCATAAAGCAGAATTAGTACAGGCTATTGAGAAATATAATCAAAGAGACAGAAGATATGGCGGTGTGAAGGAGGAGTAAGATGTTTAAAACACGTCTTTTAAGCGGTATTGTGCTGGTCGCAGTTGCGCTTCTGACTATTATCAGTGGAGGTTATGTGCTGTTTTTTACACTGCTTGGGATCTCTCTGATCGGAATGCAGGAGCTTTATAAGGTTATGAAGGTCCGGGAAGACCATTTTAATGCCCTGGAAATTGCAGGCTATCTTGGAGCTGTGATCTACTATGTGTTGATGTCGCTGGATTTTGAAAAATATGGAATGATGGGCGTGATCATTTCGTTCATGATGTTTATGTTCGTTTACGTATTTACTTATCCCAAGTTCAAGGCAGATCAGGTAATGCCGGCGTTCTTTGGGGTGGTATACGTGGCTGTGATGCTCTCCTTTATTTATCTTACCCGGAACCTTCCAGATGGAAAATTTCTGGTATGGCTGATCTTTTTATGCTCCTGGGGATGCGATACCTGCGCATATTGTGTGGGAATGCTGATCGGCAGGCACAAAATGGCACCAATCCTCAGCCCGAAGAAATCAGTAGAAGGTGGGGTAGGTGGCGTGGCAGGTGCTGCGCTTCTGGGCGCGATTTATGCAGCTGCAACTGGCGGCAGGATTGCAGAGTATGCACTGATCTGTGCAGTCGGAGCGCTGATCTCCATGGTGGGTGATCTGGCTGCTTCTGCTATTAAGAGAAATCAGGGAATCAAGGACTATGGCAAACTGATCCCGGGACACGGTGGAATCCTGGACAGATTTGACAGTGTGATCTTTACAGCTCCGGCTATTTATTTCCTGGCGAAGCTTGTGCTGGGAATCTGATTCCGGATTGGCAGCGGGAGGCATAAAGGAATAAGAAGTGTGGAAATGATAAGATGTGATTTGTCCCTGAAATGGACTGAGAGGAATTTCAAATGAAGAAAATTGCAATTTTAGGCTCAACTGGTTCCATCGGTACACAGACCCTGGATGTAGTGAGAGCTAACGGCGATATAGAGGTGCTGGGAATCAGTGCAGGAAGAAATGTGAAAATGCTGGAAGAACAGGCAAGAGAGTTTCATCCTCAGCTGATTGCAGTGTGGGATGAAAATGCGGCAAAGGACCTGGCATACCGTCTTGCGGATATGGATGTAAAAATTGTGTCTGGTATGGAGGGACTTCTGGAGCTTGCGCGTATGCCCCAGACAGACATTCTGGTTACCGCTGTTGTGGGAATGATTGGAATCCGTCCTACAATGGAGGGAATCAAGGCGGGCAAGGACATTGCCCTTGCAAACAAAGAAACATTGGTAACAGCAGGTCATCTGATCATTCCGATGGCAAAAGAGCATGGAGTTCAGATCCTTCCGGTAGACAGTGAGCACAGTGCTATTTTCCAGGCTCTTCATGGGGAAAAGCGGGCGCAGGTTGAGAAGCTTCTGATCACAGCTTCCGGTGGTCCCTTCCGTGGAAGAAAAAGAGAAGAACTGGAACATGTGACGCTTGCAGATACCCTGAAGCACCCGAACTGGGTAATGGGACAGAAGATCACAGTAGATTCTGCAACCCTGGTCAATAAAGGTCTGGAGGTTATGGAAGCCAGATGGCTGTTTGATGTGGATTTGGATCATATTCAGGTTGTTGTCCAGCCAAAGAGCATTATCCATTCGATGGTAGAGTTTAAAGATGGTGCGGTTATGGCGCAGCTTGGAACTCCGGATATGCGGCTTCCAATCCAGTACGCACTCTATTATCCGGAACGCAGATATCTGGATGGAGAGAGACTGGATTTCCATAAATTGAAAGAGATTACTTTTGAAGATCCGGATATGGATACATTCCTGGGGCTTCCAATGGCTATGGATGCTGCAAGAAAAGGCGGCAGTATGCCTACTGTGTTTAACGCAGCAAATGAGCTGGCTGTGAAGAAGTTTTTACAGGAAAAAATCGGCTTTCTGGATATTTACGACATTATTGCACAGTCTATGGAAAGACATACAGTGATCCGGAATCCGGATCTGGAGGAGATACTGGCAGTAGAAGACGAGACTTATAAATGGATTGAAAGCAGGTGGTAGGTTGAAGATTATTCTGGCATTATTGATTTTCAGTGCGATCATTCTTTTTCATGAGCTGGGGCATTTCCTTCTTGCAAAGAAAAATAAGATCGTAGTAACGGAGTTTTCCCTTGGAATGGGACCAAGGCTGCTTAGCACAGAGAAGAATGGAACCAGGTATTCTCTGAAGCTTTTGCCTCTTGGCGGTTCCTGTGCCATGCTGGGAGAGGATATGGAGGATGAGTCCAAGGGGACTTTCAACGGTGCACCAGTGTGGGGAAGAATCGCTACAGTTGCAGCAGGACCGGTATTTAACTTTATCCTGGCCTTTGTGTTTGCAGTGCTCATTGTTACGCTGGTGGGCTATGACCCGGCAGAGGTTACGCAGGTGGAGAGTGGTTCTACTGTGGCTGAAGCTGGTCTTCAGGAAGGGGATATTATCAAAGAATATCAGGGGTATCATATTGATCTGGCAAGAGATCTTTATCTGTATATGTATCTGAATAATCCGCAGGAGGATGAGACCATTCATATGACTGTGGAGAGGGATGGCAAAGATGTGGAGCTGGCCTTCAAACCAGACGTACAGGTGAGATACCTTCTTGGCTTTAACAGAAAGAGTACCGATTCTCTTGAGGTGGCATCCCTGATTCCGGGAATGGGCT
>OHYD01001144.1_pt1 | contig 11626 bp, 8 predicted proteins | sample 1580191 | NCBI WGS metagenome assembly OHYD01 (sample SAMEA3882510, study PRJEB24775) | human gut metagenome | biome: human-associated habitat; feature: intestine environment; material: feces | place: Netherlands | collected 2009/2010 | reverse complement strand
AACGAATTTCATCATGATCATCGGTCCGATTGCAACACAGACATCATACTTTTTGCCCTCACCGACCAGCTCTTCGATCATGGTCGTAACCATACCTGCGTGACCATAGGATCCATCATCCGTACACGGATAATAATTTTCTGCAACTGCTTTCATCTCATCTTCAAGGATCAGCATATCTTTCGTCTTGGAACCAACGATAACATCTGCTTCAATGCCATGCTCTCTGAGCCATTTTACCTGTGGATATACCGGAGCAGCTCCTACACCACCTGCTACAAAAAGCATTTTTTTCTTCTTCAGTGTCTCCAGATCTTCTTCTACAAATTCTGATGGACATCCCAGCGGACCTGTAAAGTCACGGAAATAGTCTCCTTCTTTCAGTTCTCCCATCTTCGTTGTGGAAGCTCCTACTTCCTGGACAACGATCGTGATCGTTCCTGCTTCTCTGTCATAATCACAGATTGTCAGAGGAATACGTTCTCCCTTTTCGTCCATCTTCACGATAATAAACTGACCCGGCTGACAGTGACTTGCAACACGCGGTGCATGAACATCCATCAGAAAGATCTTGTCGGCCAGTCTTCTAGCTTTTACAATCTTATACATGATTCTCCTCCTTGTAAATAATTACCCTTTTTTTATAATACGCTAACCCCTGTTGAAATTCAAGCATAACATAAAGGCAGACACCCGGAAAAAGTGTCTGCCCCTCTTTTCTTCGGAATCAGGTCCGGATCTCTGTCCGGTTTAGAAATCAACCTCTGTTCCGTAATATGTACATGTAAGAAGTTTTGCCATAGCGGCAGGATCAATGGCACGCGGATTTGATCCCGTACATGCATCGCCAACTGCCAGTTCTGCGATCTTGTCTACCTTCTCCTTGAATTCATCCTCATTAATACCGAAGTCTTTCAACGTCTTAGGAATGTTAAGTCTTACATTGAAATCATCAATCTTCTCAATAAGACTGTTGATCAGTGCCTTCTCAGATGTTCCCGGAAGACCCATTCTGCGGGCGATCTCAGCATAACGCTTTGCAGCTACAGGATCTTTTGCGTTATATTGGATAACATACGGCAGATAAATTGCATTTGCACAACCATGCGGAATATGACCTGTTGAGAAAGCTGCACCTGTCTTATGAGCCATGGAGTGGACGATTCCAAGCAATGCATTGGAGAATGCCATTCCTGCAAGGCACTGTGCATAGTGCATCTGCTCTCTTGCAACCATATCGCAATGATAAGATGCCGGCAGATAATCAAGAACCATCTCGATTGCCTGTAATGCAAGCGGATCCGTGAAAGGTCCGTTCAGCGTGGATACATATGCCTCAATCGCATGAGTCAGGGCATCCATACCTGTATATGCAACCTGCTTTACCGGAAGTCCTGATACAAGGTCAGGATCAACGATGGCTACATCCGGTGTGATATTGAAGTCAGCCAGCGGATATTTTACTCCTGTCTGATAATTCGTGATAACGGAGAATGCTGTAACCTCTGTAGCTGTTCCTGATGTAGAAGGAATTGCTGCAAATTTTGCTTTCTGTCTCAGTTCAGGGAAACTGAACGGAGTAATGATATCTTCAAAGGAGACCTCTGGATATTCGTAGAATACCCACATTGCTTTTGCAGCATCAATCGGTGATCCACCGCCCATGGCAACGATCCAGTCCGGCTCAAACTCACGCATCACCTCTGCACCCTTCATAACGGTCTCAACAGACGGATCCGGCTCAACACCCTCGATCAACCTTACTTCCATGCCGCCCTCTTTCAGGTAGTTTACTGCCCGGTCAAGGAATCCCTGACGCTTCATAGATCCTCCACCGACAACAAGACAGGCTTTCTTTCCTTTCAGATTCTTCAGTTCTTCAAGACAGCCTTTTCCATGATAAATGTCCCTTGGTAAACAAAATCTACTCATAACAAATCTCTCCTTTTTATGTAGTATTGTTATTTTTTTAACATGTATATTATATCTCTCTGCACGCAAAAAAGCAACCCTGTTTTTGGAAATTTTGTATAAATTCCAGGTAAAACAGAGTTGCCTTATAGTAACTTTACACAGAACCTCTTTCTGCATAAAATTTATTCTGCCGAAGGCTTTGGAATATAGGTCTTGCTTGTCATGGCTGTCGCTTTTCCATTCTGATTATTGATCAGTACTACATTAAAAGTTACCTTTGCATCCAGCCGCAGGTCAACCGGTGCTGTATATTTCGTGGCACCTGCATCCGGTACAGAACCATCGGTTGTATAATAAGCCGTATACCCATCCGGAACTGTCACAGTCACCTGGATCGTTCCGCTGTATGCACCCGTAGATGGAGAAACCGCCGGTGCATCAGCCACCGGGAATGCAATCGTATATTTCGCACTTGCCACAACGCTTGGCACTCCTGCCTTGTTGACAGCAATCGCCCGAATCTCAGTCACGCCTTCTTCCTGCAGAAGGATTGCCTCAGAATATTTCTGACTGGCACTCGTCGGTTCTGACCCGTCTGTCGTATAATAAATATCTCCTCCTGTCTCGGAAGAAAGAGAAACCTGCTGAACCTCTGTATAACTGCCCTCTTTCAGACTGAATTCCGGTGCTGTGGAAACATATTTTTTTACTGCCTTAAGTACTTTACTGTCATCGCAGTCTTCCAGCAGTACGGAGATTTTATCCAGTTCATCATTTTTCACATAAAAATCAATGACTGCCTCATAAAGCTTTTCATTGGATGGCTGTGTCTCCAACGCAGTCAGATACACAGATTCTGCACTGTCCAGATCTCCCTGATCCACATAAATATCTGCAAGCCCCTTGTACGCTTCAGGCCTGGATTTGTCCTTGATCACAGCACGGTCAAAATACTTCTGTGCAACTTCGTAATTATCCTCCTGCAGTGCTGACATTCCCTTTTTCATGACTCCGGTATAAGAATTCTGATAAATCACATAAATTCCCACACCGATCAGACATACGATTAAAAAAAGAACGAGCAAAAGATTCCTTCTCTTTTTCTTTGCGGCTTCTCTCCGCTTCATTTGCTGAATCCTGCGGTATTCCGGTGAATCTTTTCTGAGATTTCCGGTCTGTTGCCTCTCCGCCTGTCTCCGGTTCTGCTGTTCTTTAGAACGACGGAGATTTTCTCTTCTTGCCTCCCTGAGCCGTTCCATCTCATTTTCATTCAGAACGCGGGTAGAACGGACACTCTGGGTCTGACTCATCTGACGCTGTCTCCGGACATCATCTGTCCGGATCTGACGGGTAGCCCCTTCTACCGAACCCTTTACTTCTCTTGCAAGAACATCATCCAGCGGGTTATAATCCGGGACCATCTGTACTTCAGCATTGCACCTGGGACAGATCAACTGACCATCCGGTATATTTGCTCCGCAATGTACACACTTCATGATCCGGTACCTCCTAGCTGCGTACAGTCTCTACACAGTTATTCATCAGCATGGCGATCGTCATCGGTCCTACTCCGCCCGGAACAGGAGTGATCGCTGATGCAACTGGTTCAACATCTGCAAAATCAACATCTCCACACAGATGATTTTCTGCATCCCGATGCATTCCGACATCAATAACAACCGCACCTTTTTTAACATAATCTGATGTTATGAAACGCTCTTTTCCGATTGCAACGATCAGAATATCTGCTCTTCTTGTCACATCTGCAAGATTCTTCGTTCTGGAGTGTGCAACCGTAACTGTTCCATTTTCCCGGAGAAGCAGTGCTGCCATTGGCTTCCCGACAATATTGCTTCTTCCGATGATCACACATTCCTTTCCGGCAATCTCTATTCCCGAACGCTTCAGCAACTGGATCACACCGGCCGGAGTGCAGGATAAAAATCCCTTTTCCCCGATCCACAGTCTTCCCACACTTTCAGGATGGAATCCATCCACGTCCTTATCAGCAGAAATCGTCCGGATGATCTTATCTTCATCAATCTGAGCAGGAAGCGGGAGCTGTACAAGGATTCCATTTACCGTATCATCCGCATTCAGTTCCTTTACAAGCTCTACAAGCTGCTCTTCTGTCGTATCCTCCGGCAGTTCATATGCCCTTGATTCTACTCCGATATATGCACAGGCTCTTTTTTTATTTCTTACATAAACGGAAGAAGCCGGATCATCCCCTACCTGAATGACGGCAAGACAAATGTCCGTTCCGTCATTCTTCAATGCTTCTACCTCTGCTTTTAATTCATCTTTAATCTGCTGTGAAATTGCCTTTCCATCAATTAATTGTGCCATTCTTTTCTCCTTCTTGTTCCGGTTACCCTATTATTTTATACACCCTTTATTTGATGTTGGGGTCAAAAGCCCCCAACAATGATGCCAACGGATTGTTTCGTGCTACGCACTCCCACAATCCTGACATCTTTATTTTCCTGTATGACAGAAGATTCTTAGAACAGACCTGTGATCTTTCCGTCGTCCGTTACATCAATTCCATTTGCTGCCGGTACTTTCGGCAGTCCAGGCATGGTCATTACTGCACCCGTCAGAGCGACAACGAATCCTGCACCGGCACTGACATAGACTTCTCTGATATGGATATCAAAATTCTCCGGTCTTCCAAGCTTCTTCGCATCATCTGACAGGGAATACTGATTCTTCGCCATACATACCGGGAAATCTGAGAATCCCATCTCTTCGATCTTTGCGATCTGCTTTGACGCAGCCGGTTCATACACCACATCTCTTGCACCATAGATTTCCTGTGCGATCGTACGGATTTTATCTTTCAGAGAAAGTTCTTCACTGTAAAGTGGATGGAAACGGCTTTCCTTTGTCTCCAGCGTCTCCAGTACTTTCTCAGCCAGTGCGATGCCGCCTTCTCCGCCTTTTTCCCATACTTCTGAAAGTGCAAACTCACAGTTATGGTCATGACAGAATTTTTCAATAAATGCATTCTCTGCATCCGTATCTGATACAAAAGAATTCAGCGTAACAACAACCGGCACACCATATTTCTGAATATTTTCAATATGCTTTTCAAGATTTACAATTCCTTTTGCAAGTGCATCTAAATTTTCTTCTGCAAGATCTGCCTTTGCAACACCGCCATTGTATTTTAATGCACGTACTGTTGCGACCAGGACAACTGCATCCGGCTTCAATCCTGCCATCCGGCACTTGATATCAAAAAACTTCTCGGCTCCAAGATCTGCACCGAACCCTGCCTCCGTCACTGCAATATCGCCAAGCTTCAGGGCCATCTTTGTGGCACGCACACTGTTGCATCCATGTGCGATATTGGCGAACGGTCCACCATGGACCAGTGCCGGTGTATGTTCCAGTGTCTGAATCAGATTTGGCTTGATTGCATCTTTCAAAAGTGCAGTCATGGCACCGGTTGCCTGCAGATCATCTGCTGTCACCGGATCTCCATTAAAATTATAAGCGACAATAATTCTTCCCAGACGCTTCTTAAGATCAGCAAGATCATCTGCAAGGCAGAGAATTGCCATAATCTCGGAGGCGACTGTAATAACAAAATGATCTTCTCTTACCATTCCGTCGGTCTTTCTTCCAAGACCAACTACAATATTCCGCAGGACACGGTCATTCATGTCCACGCAACGTTTCCACACGATCTGACGTGGATCGATCCCCAGGGCATTCCCCTGCTGGATATGATTATCAAGCATTGCTGCCAGCAAATTGTTGGCAGAAGTGATGGCATGAAAATCTCCCGTGAAATGAAGATTCAGATCCTCCATCGGAACCACCTGTGAATAACCGCCACCGGCTGCTCCTCCTTTGATTCCAAAGCATGGTCCAAGAGATGGTTCGCGTAATGCGATCACTGATTTTTTGCCAAGCTTTGCAAATGCCTGTCCAAGACCTACAGAAATTGTCGTCTTTCCCTCTCCCGCCGGGGTCGGATTAATGGCTGTAACAAGAACCAGCTTTCCGTCCTCGCGGTCCTTGATCCGTTCCCAGAGTTCATCAGAAAGCTTTGCTTTATACTTTCCATAAAATTCCAGTTCAGCCTCTGCGATCCCTGCACCCTCTGCCACCTCTCTGATGTGCTTCATTTCTGCTTCCTGAGCAATCTGAATATCCGTCTTCATTCCTGTTTCCTCCTTGTTCATCCCTCTTATTTTCAATAACATCCTCACACTTTCATGCAAGTTCTGTAAACTACGATTCCTACTTATTTTCCGCTATGTATGCGTCAAATTCTTCTTTTGACATAAGAACTTTTCTCGGCTTTGTCCCCTCTTCGGGACCGACAACTCCTGCTTCTGCAAGCTGATCCATGATCCTTGCAGCACGGTTGAACCCAATCTTGAACATTCTCTGGAGCATTCCGATCGAAGCCCTGTCTTTGTCAATGATCAGTTGTCCTGCTTCTGTAAAATAGACATCCCTGTCATCTGTATCCTCCGCAGATACTCCTGAAATGGATGTCGGAACATCTGCAGTCATCATATGTTCTTCCAGTTCATTACTGTAAGCCGTACTTCCATTTTTGTCAATCAGATAATCTACAACTTTCTGAACTTCTTTATCAGAGACAAAGGATCCCTGCACCCTCACCGGCTTTGGATAACCGGATGGATAGAACAGCATATCTCCTTTTCCCAGCAGCTTTTCTGCCCCGTTCATATCAATGATCGTACGCGAATCCACTCCCGATGAAACTGAAAATGCAATTCTTGACGGCATATTTGCCTTGATCAGTCCCGTGATGACATTCACTGACGGACGCTGAGTCGCAAGGATCAGATGAAGCCCTGCCGCACGTGCCAGCTGTGCAAGACGACAGATCGCCCCCTCCACTTCTCCGGGGGCTACCATCATCAGATCTGCAAGCTCATCAATGATGATAATGATCTGTGGAAGTTTTTTCTTTGCATCTTCTCCGGTCTCACCTCTCAGGACTTTTTCATTGAATCCTTTCAGGTCCCTTACATTGTACTCAGCGAAAAGCTTATAACGCTTTTCCATCTCGGCAACTGCCCAGTTCAAAGCCCCAGCAGCCTTTTTCGGATCAGTTACAACCGGAATCATCAGATGCGGGATTCCGTTATATACACTCAGTTCTACAACTTTCGGATCTACCAGGATCAGCTTCACATCTTCCGGATCTGCTTTGTAGATCATGCTCATGATCAGGGTATTGATGCAGACAGATTTACCTGAACCTGTCGCTCCTGCGACAAGGAGATGCGGCATCTTTGCAATATCTGCCACAACAACTTTTCCTGCAATATCTTTTCCAACTGCAAAGGAGATCAGTGATCTGCTGTTCTTGAACTCATCGGACTCCAGCAGATCTCTCAGCATAACGGCTGTATTTTCACTGTTCGGGACTTCAATCCCGACAGCAGCTTTTCCCGGTATAGGAGCTTCGATCCTCAGATCAGCGACAGCAAGATTCAGCTTGATATCATCTGCCAGCCCGACAATCTTGCTGACTTTCACTCCCTGTTCCGGCTGTAGCTCATACCGGGTCACAGACGGACCACAGCTTGCATTGGTGACATGAACCCCTACTCCAAAGTTCTGAAGTGTCTGCTCCAGCTTTAATGCTGTGGCACGCAGATGTGCATCGGAATCTCCACCGCCCTTTTTCCCTTTTACCAGAAGATTCATCGGTGGAATGCGGTAAATCTTCTGCGGCTGCTCTTCCATTGCCCTGACAGACTGCTCTACACTGGCTGTCTCGGCTGCAACTGCCTGTGCATTTTCTTTCGTATTTTTCCTGTTCCGTCTGGCCGGCATCTCCTGCGGATCAGATGGCATCTGCATTGCATCAGGTACTCCTTCTTCAGCAGATCTTTCTGTTCCGGTCTTCTCTGTCTCTTCTGCTGTAAGCGGTTCTGCACGGTTAATAACAAACCGCCCCGGATCCGATTCTTCGCTATCTCCTCCGTCAGGGACTGCTCCTTCCGGGGTCAGTTCCTGGATCTCAGGAGATTTTCTCCGCCTTCTGCTTTTTCTCTCCCGCGGTACTTCCTCTTCTCCTTCCCCATGCAAAAGAGTCGTTGCAAAGGAAACTCCTCTTGCCTTTTTCTCTTTTCCATCAGGAACTCCTGCTGCGCTCTCTTCTGTCTCCTGAGCTGTCTGCCGCTCTCTTTCTTTCCTTTCCCGCTCTTTCGTACGGATCACTGCGGTTTCCTGTCTCTTTCTTTTTGCCTCTTCATATGCGACTTTGCTTTTCCGTCCGATGGGAGACAGAAGAGAACGCTCTGTGATCAGGATAATACTGATGATTCCCAGTACAACCAGGATCACACCGGCACCGATCTTTCCAAAAAGCGGACAAAATAACCGGATCAGACAGCCTCCTGCGAAACCTCCTGCATTCTTATGCTCACTGGATGCGACATAATAAGAAAATAATGTTGCATTTTTATCGTATGGATGGAACAAAAGCTCAATCATTCCGCACAGGATCAGAAATAATGCAGCAACTGCTCCTAATTTTATGTAAGCATGGGAATTTCCCTTATTGGAAATTCCAAATGCAACTGCTCCAAATAAGATAAACGGCAGAAAATATGCCATAAATCCGAAAATGCCAAAAACTACCGATGACACCGTCTTGCCTACAATTCCACCCAGTCCAAAATTACTGAGGACAAGAAGGATACACACTGCAAGCAGTCCCAGAATGATGATCTCCCCTCTGATCTCATCCCGGTTCTGACTTTGTCCGGATTTCTGCTGCGTCTTCTTTGCCGTACTTTTTGTATTCTTCTTTCCTTTTGTTGACTTCGCAGCCATATAATTCCCCCTTATTTTCACATACTTATTTCAGTATACCATCAATTTTTTTTAGTGTCATCAAAAAAATGATCCGGTTTTGCATCCGGTTTTTCCTGCTTCTTTTTTCTTCTCTCCTCATCGATCAGTTCATGAAGTTTCTGAAACGCTTCATGAATCCCTCCCACTTCATCGATCATTCCCTCTCTGACAGCCTCCTCTCCCTCCAGCATTGTCCCCACATCTTTCACGAGCTGCGTTGAATCCAGCATCAGCTCCACGATCCGTTCCTGGGAGATATGAGAATGGGACGCAATGAAGCGGGTAATGCGATCCTGGGTACGCTCCATATTTCGATAACTCTGGATCACTCCGATGAACATTCCAGAAGAACGAACCGGATGAATAATCATCGTGCCTGACGGGACAATAAAAGAATAATCTGCAGATACAGCCATGGGAACACCAATGGAGTGACCGCCTCCAAGTACCAGGGACACTGTGGGCACGCTTAAAGAGGCGATCATCTCTGCAATGGCAAGACCAGCTTCCACGTCACCGCCCACAGTATTAAGCAAAACCAGAAGCCCGTCCACAGACTTGTCATCCTCGATCATGGCAAGCTTTGGCAAAACATGCTCATATTTGGTAGTTTTGCTGTGAGACGGCGCCGATTCGTGCCCCTCTACCTCACCGATGATCGTCAGAAGTTCCACTTTGTATTTATTGGAATTCTCATTTAAAATAACCTGTCCCATATCACGGATCTGCTTATTTTGCTGTTCTTCTTTTTCTACAGATTCTTTTTTTTCACTTTCTGCTTCATTATCCTCTCTTTGCTGCATAAAAAATACCTCCACACAATCGTATGGAGGTAGTATCTGCAAATCTGATTAAATTATTCGTCCCAGTTATGCCATACATCTGTTACATCGTCGTCATCATCCAGAAGATCAAGGATTCTCTGGATATCCTTAAGGGATTTCTCATCTGTCAGTTCAACAGTTGTCTGCGGGATCATGGCAACCTGTGCCTCAAGAAGCGGAACACCTGCGGCCTCAAGAGCCTCGCGTACTGCACCTAAATCATCCGGAGCAGTGAGAACTTCATAGCTGTCCTCTTCTTCGTTGAAATCCTCAGCACCTGCATCAAGAGCGGTCATCATCAGTTCGTCAGCGTCCATCTCGCACTCTTCCTTGTCGATGATGATCTGACCCTTCTGATCGAACATATAGGATACACAGCCCTGGGTTCCAATGCTTCCGTTACCCTTTGTAAAAGCGTTTCTTACATTGCTGGCTGTACGGTTCTTGTTATCAGTCAGAGTCTCAACGATGATGGCAACACCATTCGGACCATATCCTTCGTATACAGCTTTCTCATAACTGTCTGCGGAATCAGCACCGGCTGCTTTCTTAATACCACGCTCAATGGTATCGTTTGGCATGTTGTTTGCCTTTGCCTTTGCAATAACGTCACGAAGCTTACCATTGTTGTTCGGATCCGGACCACCTGCTTTAACAGCCATTACGATCTCACGACCGATGATGGTAAAGATTTTTCCTTTTTTAGCATCGTTTTTTTCTTTCTTGTGCTTTATGTTTGCGAATTTTGAATGTCCTGACATTTCTTATCCTCTCCTTTTGGTTCTTTTTTTATCTTTTCGGCCCGCACCTTTCCGATGGTTTTGTTGCCAAGGGAAAGAATTCTGAAACGGTAGCCGTTTACAACAATTTCTTTATCCAGATCATCTTCTGTGGGAATATGTCCAAGAAGATTCGTCAGATAACCATTTAAGGTCTCAAATTCCACTTTACCGAAATCAATTCCAAGCTCTTCCGCTACATCTTCCAGATACGCCAGTGCGTCAATGATCACACTGTTATCCTTCTGCGTCCGGAACGTACTGTCGTCTTCATCGTATTCATCCAGAATATCTCCTACGATTTCCTCCAGAATATCTTCCATTGAGACAATTCCTGAAGTCTGTCCATACTCGTCCACTACCACTGCCATATGAATTTTCTTCATCTGCATGGATTTGAAAAGATCACTGATTCCCCTTGTCTCCGGAATAAAAGAAGCTTCTCTGATCAATCCCGGCAGATCCTTAAGGGGTTTGAACTTCGCCCAGGAATTCCTGGTGAGAAATTTCAAAGCATCTTTATAATGAATAATTCCTACTATATTATCTATCGTCTCTCTAAATACAGGATAACGGGAATTTCCTTCCTCAAGCATGGTATCCACAATGGTCTGAAGATTGTCCTCCTCATCAAATGCGATCACATTCTTGCGATGCGTCATAATGTCCTTGGCTTCAGTGTCCGTAAACTCCATGATATTCTGGATCATCTCTGCTTCGTTTTCCTCAATGACACCTTGCTCATGGGCTTCATCTACAATGGAAATGATCTCTTCCTCCGTCACCGGATCCTCTGACTGATTAAAAGCAACACCAAATGGCCTTGCTGCCAGCTTGGCAATAAAGGTTACGCACATAGTAAAAGGATACAGGATCCTGGTAAAAAATCCTACAATCTTCATATACCGATATGCATATTTTTCCGGGTGATAGGTTCCGATTCTCCTGAATGTAAGAATACCAAGAGACGCAAGCAGAATGATCACCAGTGCAAGCACCAGGATCAATGCAGCCAAATGCTTTATGTAGGGATGAAAGGTCTCGGTAGCCCATGGAACGATAAATGCTCCGAAACAGACTCCGGAAGCCATAACAATCAGCGGAATCGCATTGACAAATGAAGGCTTGTTGTGTATGATAATGGCATAAAGGAGGTTGTTCTAATGGAAAAGAAGTGCTTCGTAGCTCTGCTGATGGTCGTTGTGATGATGTGCGCCTGCTGGACGGGGGCAGTGGCGGACGAGGAACGGA
>OHYD01001140.1_pt1 | contig 11659 bp, 8 predicted proteins | sample 1580191 | NCBI WGS metagenome assembly OHYD01 (sample SAMEA3882510, study PRJEB24775) | human gut metagenome | biome: human-associated habitat; feature: intestine environment; material: feces | place: Netherlands | collected 2009/2010 | reverse complement strand
GTCCGAATTGGTTATGAATCTTTCTTAGATTGTAGTTTACAAGAATTTTTTTATGTTTTCAGAATGGCGAACAGCATTTTCCGATTTCTCTTAGATTCTTGTTACTGCAAATTGTCCACTCTTTGCAGGGGGCAGCTTGCCCCCTGCACCCCTCCGCCGAGCTGAGCCAGCTCAACCGCAGTTCGCCTTCGGCGGTTATGCGTCTACTACGTCTACTAAATGAATGGCTTGTTTCAGCCAAATCAAATCAATGATATTGATTGTGCCGTCTTCTACGGTTTCTGCACGTTTGCCCTGCTCTTCTGTTAGAGTAACCGTTCGCAGCAAATACCGATGAAACAGCACGGTGTCCGCTAAATTCCGTCTGCCGTCTAAGTTCAAATCACCCTTTAAAATCGTTTCTTCGTTCTTGGAAATAACTAATTTTTTCAGCAAAATTTGTTCCGAAGCATTGTACATACAATAAATCGTTCCATTTCGTGCAGACAAAACAGGCTGGTTTACAATTTCATTGGCAATGGTATTTCCGACTGTTTCCCATAATGCAGTTTCCTGATTCAGCCGATACAAATCAAATGCATTTGGATTCTGAGAATTTACAGCCACATACAAATTCCCACCGGATAAAACTGGTATCATCTGGAACACATTTTCTTTTAATTGCTCTGGTATTGCATAGACGGTTGCTGTTCCATCTTTGCTCACGCTGAAAATCGGATTTTTTCCGCCGGAAGGCAATACCCAGAACTTCCCATCTTCCTCTGCTATCACGGAAACCATGCCGCATTCCTGCTCGGACAATGTAATAATATTCCAAGTTGCTCCGTTATAAATCGCTGCTTTTGGAACGCTGTTTGCAGTCAAATCCCGATAGCCGATCACGACCGTTCCATCTGCGGCAGCAATCTCCATATTGCAAGCGTTTCCAGAGAGATCCGTTCCAATTTGCGTTGCTTGTCCGGTGTTCGGATTGTAGCAATATGCCTGCAACGCATACGGGAATGAACCCGTGGTACAGGTAAAATAAAGCTGTTCGCCATCTGTTGCAAGGTCTTGATACTGTGCGAGTTTTGTCCCCACATAGCATTCTTCCCAGAGCTGCCCGTTTTCATTCCACTTGCAGAGATGCGAGATATAATCATAATCCTGATAGAGCACATATGCCGTTCCATCACAAATGACCAACTTTGGATTGTACATACTGCCAGAAAACGGCTTGCTGACTGCGGTCAGGGTTTCGTCCTCTTCCACCCGATACAGGGTTGCAGAATAGGCAGTAGTTGAAAGCAGATACATCGTGCCATCTGCGGCAGTTGCCAGATCATACGCCATGGTATCCGCAGAGAACGAACTATTGTTGCTGGTTTCCCAGAGTTTCTGACCGGAAAGGTCTGCAAACGATACTGAGAATGTCAATGTTCCATTGTCCTGAATCTGAATGTTGTCCAGTGCAATGCCGCTGTTTGTTCCGTCTGCATAGACCAACGCCCCATCGGAAAACTTCTTTTGCAGGTCTGTTGTTCCAATATGATTCGGTGCACCTGTTCCGCCATAGCAAGACTTTGTCAAGTCGCCTGCTCCGCCGTTCAATGCGGTTTCCCCTGGACGGAAAATATAAATCTGGTCAGTATCGCCCCGATAGTTTCCGACCACACTGGTATTCACCCGATAGACCACCATGCCATCGCCATAAATTTTTCCATCCAGTTCATCCGAATATTTCGCACCCTGCTTTCGATATTCCACCGCAAAAAATTCCGTGTCGGAAAGCGGTGTTTTTAATAAGTAGAGCCGGCTGCCATCGGAGGCAGATGCTGGAGCAAGTGCATATGTCCCCGCTGTTGTAATCGTTTCTGCTCCCATCCAGCCGGAAACAGAATACCGCTGATAAGCAAGCGGATACTGCAAGAAAATAGAAGTGGTTGCCATAATATCCCACTGCCCGACCGGATCACCGGGAACATCGCTGCGGTGGTACAGATCCGGATAACCCATGCTGTGCAAAAATTCATGGCAGACTGTTCCAATGCCGTTGAATAGCGTAGAACCGATCACAGAATAGCCGCTGTGCAGATTGACTTGTCCCACGGTAAGCCCGTTCACCTGCAAACCGCCATCCAGATAAAATGCTTTTGACCACAGCGGATCGGCAGCGGATGTAACTTTTCCATCTACCACGCAGACAATGTTGTCAATATAGCCATCGTTGTCCCCATCCAGCGGAATATCTGCTGGAATTGCAATATTCTGAATCATTTCAATGGCATATTGGTTATAGTCCGTATAAGATTCCCGACTCTGGCTCAGCACATACGGTTCAATCACACCATCTTTCAGCTGCGGAAAATAAGAATCCACGTGCATTTGTCCATAAGAAATGGTATCAATGTATTTCGTCAGGGAACGATACGTAGTAGTATCGTTGCACATCGAAAGCACGGTATTGGTTGCATCTCCACTCATAAAGTTTTTTTCCGTCAACGGGTCGAACTGGGCAAATAAGACGATATTATTCACCTGTCGGACGGTTGTTTCTGCCTTTGCCGGAAGTGCCAGAGTCGGCAGGCAAAAAACAACCAGCAGGATGCTGGTAAAAAATGCGGTCATTCGTCTGAGGGAAACACGTTCTTTCATGTTGTGTCATACGCCTACTTTCTATTTTTATAAATTTTGGAAATGAAATTGCAAACCATCCAAAAATGATGGATGATTTCACGGTTGATTTTGTTTATTATACCATAGTTTCCGGCAAATTGCAAGTAATTTTTCTGTAATTTTTTTCTTCTTCATGCAACTTAAATAAAAGCTGCCGTGTGATTTTGTACAGATTGCAAAAAACAAAAGAAAACCCGAATTTCTGTGAAAGCCCCTATCATTTGCTTGATTTTTTCACAGGCTTGTATTATAATAGGAATATCTTCTTTTCTACCAATCTGTAACCATGTTCGGGGCATACGATTCCGCCCCATTATACTTTAGGAGGCAATCTGAAATGTACGAAGAACTGTTAAAGACCCTGCGGGACTTTACCCCCTTTTCCATCATTGTCAGTGCTGTGGTCATCTTTGTGGTATTTCTCTGTGTCTTTGTCATCTTTTCCTTTGCAAAGCGAGAAAAACGCATTGAACAGCTGCGGTGGAACAAAGTCAGCAATCACATGATGCTGCGAGATGTTCAGACCAATGAATGGATTCCCTTAGAAGCCGATGAAATTCTAGTCGGGCGGCATGGCTCGGCAGATATTCGCCTGCCGGATATGAGTATTTCCCGTTATCATGCGGTGCTCTATGTTTCCAACGGGGTCTGGCGTGTCGTGGACTTGCATTCCAAATCCGGCACGTTCGTCAACGGCACGAAAATCGACCACCAAGCCATTCTAAAACCCATGGATGAAATTCGATTCGGCACGCAAGCCGTCATCCTACAGCAAAGGAGAGATGCAAATGTATCATAATGGCTTACGCTACGGACGCATTGCAGCACTGGTTCTGTTCACGCATATTGTCATGCTGCTGGCGGTGCTGTTTCGAGGAAACTATGAAACAATTCAGGATTTAGCCCCGCTGACCATTGCCGTCTTAGGGCTGGATGTGGTCTATATCATCGTGCTGCGGTTCTTCTATAAGCAGATGACCTACACCACAGACTTTCTACTGCTTCTGATTCTCAACATCAGCGTGATTTTTCAATCCTGTTTTGGGGGCATTGGATTTGCTGCCAAGCATTATATCACCTGTATCATGGCGTTAATCTGCTGTCAAATCATGTTCCTGCTCACTCGCAACCACATCCGCCTGATGGCAATCAAAAAATATCTATATATCGTGCTGGGCGTGATTATGCTGGCAATCCTGCTCCTAACGGGCAGCCGGAGTATGTGGATTCAGATTGGTTCTCTTAGTTTGCAGCCCTCTGAATTTATGAAGCCCGTATTTGTTCTGCTCTGTGCCACCTCCATCATGGAACAGCACGAAAAGACCAAGGTACTTTTCTTTTATGTTTCTAAAGAAGCTCTGTTTTTAACCGGCTCATTCCTCGCCATCTTTGTACTGCAATGGTGGTGTCGGGACTTGGGCAGTTTGCCAACCTTTGCCGCAGCCTATGGCTGTGCAGTCATCTGCCGGATCTGTTACCCAAAGGCAAAATTCTCGAAAACGACCTTGATTTTCCTGTGTGCAGTTGGCGTGCTGGTGGTCATTGCCGCTGCGAAATTTGCACCGGGCTATGTACAAGACCGTCTTTCTGTGGACATCTGGAATGATATGTACGGAAACGGCTATCAGCAGTGCCGTGCACTGATGGCAATTGCTGAGGGCGGCTTATTCGGAAAAGGTCCTGGATACGGCAACCTCATTGAAATCGCTGCCGCAGATACGGACATTGTATTCTCCACCATCTGTGAAGAATGGGGCTTTTTGGTTGCCCTGCTGGTCATCTTCTTCATTGCAAGTCTGTTAATATTGCCAATGATTAACAAGCCGAGAAGCTACTACCACACAACAATGATTTTAGGTGTTGCAGCGGTCTTTGTCGTACAGATGGGCTTGAACATCTTCGGTTCTTGCAACCTGATTCCGTTCACTGGCGTTACGATTCCCTTTATTTCACAGGGTGGTACGTCTATGATTACCTGCGGACTGCTTGCCGGTATGCTCAAAGCAGGGCAATCGCCGACGTTCCGAAAACCGAATGTTGTTTCGGAAAATACGCTCTCGTTCAAGCTGCCGTTCCGCAAGGAGAAAGAAGCAGACGAACTGCTGTCGAAACATGCACCTGCTCCGAATGCAAACAAACCGCAAGCTCCGCAGCGTTCCACTCGAACCCCGCAGCAGCCTTCTAGCCAGAACCGCACCGCTTCGATGCAGGGCGGTGCTCCTCGGCAGCAGGCTCGACCCACACAACCGAACCCTTACGGGCAGCCACTGAATCAAACCCGTACCATTCCAACCAATGGCACACCTCGGCAGCAGGCTCGACCCACGCAGCCGAACCCTTACGGGCAGCCGGTAAGCAGAACTGCTCCGCCGAACCGCTCCAACAACCCGTATGCTCGCCCGAATACCATCCAGCGTTCCGGCAGCAGCCAGAATGAACAGACCAGAATGTACCGAAACAACAGCGAACAAGGAGGGTCACACAATGAAAAGTATTAAACGTGGAGAACGGCTCACCATCCTGCTGATTGTCCTCTTTCTGTTGGGCATGGTGCTTTTGGTCGCAAGAATTGTATCACAGGCAACTTTCTATATGTCCCATTCTCACAACGTGAAACTGGGCAATATCTACGACCGAAACGGAGCAGTCCTGTTCGATGAAAACGCAACTGCGGAAAAATATGGAGCAGATTATTTTCTGGATGTTGGAAACCTCATTGGCGACAACAGCGGACGCATGACGAACACACTCGTTTCCGAAAATCTGAAGGACTTGCAAAATTATAACCTGCTCTTTGGTGCAGTCCAGAACGGAAAAAGTGCGATTTATACCACCCTCGACCACGATGCAAACCAACAGGTTTATCAGTCGTTCGGCGAGAAAAACGGAACTGCCATTGCCTACAACTACCAGACCGGAGAAATTCTCGTCTGTGTCAGCAAGCCCAGTGTCAACATTTTAAGTGATGTCGATGTCAGCACGCTGGAAACAGGCAGCCTGCTCTGTAAGGCATTTTACCAGACCATCCCCGGTTCTACCCAGAAAGTCTGCACCACTGCCGCTGCCATTGAAACCATCGGCTATGACGCTCTCATGCAGAAAAGCTATGACTGTCAGGGCACTTATTACAACAATTATGGCTCTCCGATTCGCTGCTATCACGGCAGTGTGCACGGCTGGCAGAATATCTCGCAAGCGTTTCAGCACAGCTGCAACCCATGGTTTGCTCAGCTGGTAGAGGATTTACCCCTTGACGGCTTACAGACTGCGTTCCGCAAAATGGGCTATCGGGTCAACGGCGAAGGCAATGCACAAATGGATTTAGATGGCATTTCTGTTTTCACCGCCTCTACAACCTTAGAGGATACCAACGACAGCATCACCCAATGGGGCTGCATTGGACAAGGCGAAACGGTCATCAGCCCACTTCAACTGATGATGTGGGAAAGTGCCATTGCCAACGGCACGGGACAAGTCACCCAGCCATACTTGATTTCCTATCGGCAAGACCTATTCGGAACAGTCAGGGACAAAGCCAAAACTACCTATTCCAATGAAATTTTCTCTGCGGAAACTGCCCAGCAAGTACGGGCAATCATGCGGGAAAACGGCGATTTGGCTCGTTATAGCGTCATCAATTATCCAGTCGGCTTAAAGACTGGAACAGCTGAACAGGGCGATGGTACAGACAATTCTCTGTTAGTCGGTTTCTGCGATGACAGCAACCTCCCGATTGCCTTTTGTATCGAAATCGAAAACTGGAATCAAGATGTGGATACCATCAATACCAACAACATTGCTCGCACCCTGCTGAATGCACTCTCTCAATAAAAACCATGCACAGCATTTGACATTTCCGAAAAGATATGCTACAATAACAAGCAGGACTGTTTATTTTTGAAAGGAGCTTTTCCCATGCCTTTTTGTGGAAACTGCGGTCATCCGTTATCGGATACTGACCTTACTTGCCCGAACTGCGGCGAAATTCGACCAAATGCCATTCCAAAGCCGGATTCTATCAACCAAGAACCGACTGCCCCAACACCAGACACCCCAACAGAACCAAATCTCCATCCGGAACAGAGCAATTCCAACGCTACCGCTCAATCGGCAGATACTGCGGTTTCGGATAATTATGACCATGTTGCTGCTTATCAGAACAACGCTCAAGCAGATACTCCCGTTGCGAACGATATTCCGAAGGAAGTTCCTCCGCAGCCGGACACTTCCGCCACACAGAATACAACGGCGGAAACCAACGCTGCACCGGATTTTTCCGCTTATGACATCCGCAACAACAACATCCCGAACGGAAACACTGCCAACCAGCAGCAACCAAATTTTTCGGGACAATCTTATCAGCAGTCAACTGCTAATCCATCCCCTTACACTTACAATGATACCTACTCGACCCCGAATACACCATTGACCAACAATAACAGCAATGGTTTCGGCATCGCATCCCTGATTCTAGGCATCTGTTCGATTGCCATTTGCTGTTGCTATGGTGTCGGTGCAATTCCTGCCATCATTGGCTTGATTCTGGGCATCCTCCAGAATAAGAAAAATGCCAACGGCATTGCAACCGCTGGCATCGTTCTGGGCATTATCGGCATTCTGTTAAATGCAGTATACCTGATTTACATGGTTGTATTTCTCTCAGATGGTGGTCTACAGGAATTTATCGACGAATTTTCCAGTTCGTATCCCGATTATTCCTACTTTGATGATTCCACCCTTTAAGCACAGATTTGAAACATTCAAAAAACGCAGTCCACCGTCTGCATGCCTTGCAGAATTTTCGGGAACTGCGTTTTTTTCGACCAAAAAGGAGTTGACATGTATCCGATTGTTTCTCTCTTCGGGCTTTCTCTTGGTACATATGGGATTTGCTGCGTGATTGGCGGAGCACTTGCCATCTGGCTTGCCATTCGCAACGGAAAACGCTTTCAGCAAGACCGGTTCGCCATGCTGGAGGCTTGTGTCTGGGCACTCATTGGCGGATTTCTGGGAGCAAAACTGCTCTATCTTCTGGTTTCGTTCTCCGACATCGTGGAGATGTTCCAGACTTCCGGTTTTAACTGGAACACAATTTCCTCTTTATTAGAGGGCGGATTTGTATTCTATGGCGGATTGCTGGGTGGTCTGGCTGCCCTGCTGCTCTATCTGCATCATTTTCAGCTGCCCTATGGGGTCTATCTCAGCAGCATCACCCCTGCCATTCCGCTTGCCCATGCATTTGGACGAATCGGCTGTTTCTTTGCAGGTTGCTGTTACGGTATCCCCTATGACCCACCGATTGGCATCTGCCTGAAAAACGCCATCGGAACAGCCCCGACGGACATTCCGCTTTTTCCGGTACAGCTGCTGGAAAGTGGGTTGAATCTTTTGCTCGCTGGATTGTTACAGCTTTGTTTCCGGAAACGAATCCGAAAAACCGATGTCATCCCGTTCTATTGCATCGGCTATGCAGGCATTCGTCTTTTCACGGAGCGATTCCGCTATGATACCGAACGGGGCATTTATTTTGGCTTGGCAACGTCTGAATGGATCAGCCTTGCCCTTGCCATCTGCGGTGTGCTGCTGTTGCTCGTTCCATCTCTCCGCAGAAAAAGGGCATCGCATTCCTAAATTTCCATCATCTCAATAAATTGTCATTGCTCGCTTGTGCATATCTTCGTAAATCTGAAAATATCGTTCCATGGAATAGGTCACATCGCCGTTCAACGGGTCGCACACATAGACCAAATCATTTTCCTTATCATATCCATGCAACAAAACGCAGTGCTCCAAATCGCACCACATGACGGTTCTGCCGTCCTCCGTCGTCCAGCCCTCTTCCTCATATACATCATATAGACCAATTGTAATCCACATCACAACGGGATAACCGCTTGCAATGTAACGGCAAATGGTTTCTTCGCTGCTGCCCGTCAAGTCCAGACCTTGCTTCTCGCTATCCTGTGTCTTTAAATAAGCATCTGCTGTCTTGACCAGAACCGGAGCATAACAGCCGAATCCATCGCTCGCCTGCGGCAAGCCAATGTAGGCATCATCCAATGTGTTCTTGGCAGTGTCATAACTGCACGGCAGAAAATCTTCCGCCATGGTGGTCTTGTCCACATCGAATCCCAGATATTGCAGCAGAGCTGTCAGCGAAGTGACTTCGCAGCCAGTCGGCAACTCCGGACGCTGGTAAATGGCATCGACATCTAAAACGTGTTCTGCTGGTACTTCTTCGACCAAATCCGGCTTGCGTTCTGTAGTGGTGGTTGTTTGGATGGTCTGCTGGGTCGTGGTCACAGTTGTTTCCGCTAAAATGGAAAGTTCTTCGGATTCGTCCTGACTAATTTTCACGGCAACAGATTCCGGCGAGGCTGTGCAGGCACAAAATAAAATCGTTGCTGCCAGTCCGCTGAGCATCAAACCAATGGTATGCTTCATAAAAAATGTCAACCTCCAAAATGGCGGAAAAAAGAACCCGCCCAAAATCAAATAAAAATGGCTGCTCTCGCTCGCAGCTATTCGACAAAATTCATTATACACGGATTGCATCTGTTTTACAAGCACTTGTGGAGAATGTTCAGAAAATTTCAGATGGATTCTCACAAAAACCGCCCTGTGTGCCAATTCGCATCACAGGGCGGTTGTTTCTTTGTTACAATTGTTTTAAAAAGAATCAGTCTTTCCGCAGCAAGAACTTGGTCAGTCCTACCACATCCAGAACGTCACAGGTTTCATCCTGATTCCAGTCCCAAACGGTGTTGTAAGTTGCATCTTCTGCATTTTCAGCCAAAAGATACCGCTTTAACAGCATTGCATCCACAACATTGATCACACCATCGCCGTTGACATCGCCAATCACAACTTCTGTTGTTCCGGTGGTTGTGGTCGTGGTTTCAGAGCCAGAATCGGTCGTTGCAGTTGTGGTGGTCGGGGTATCTCCGCCGTTCTTATAGTTCTTCCAATCCGGCAATTCGCTCAAGGTGATGCAATAATCACTCTGATACATTTCTTTCAGCGTTTCCGGATTGTTCTTGTCTGTACCAGACAGGAAGTTATCCGAACCGTTGTCATACCAGATGCAGAAATACAGCCAGTTTGCCTTTTCAATCTCGATATTTTCCAGACTCGGAACGGTGTCGTTTTCCGGCATAGAAACCAGCTTCTTACCGTTGGTCAGGTTTACGAGTGTATAGAACGTGCTGGAGATAGCATCTTCGTTCGGGCCACTGGTCTTTCCATCGTGACGGTTATAAACGCAGTTGTACTTGTCATAGCCGACAATATCCACGCAGTCATCGCCCGGATACCACTGCGGCGAAGTCGAGTAGTCATAGCTGTTGTATTCCCAAATCAGGTTGTGAATACCATATTCTTCGGTCAGGGTCGTATACAGCTGCTTCCAGAGCTTCTTGTAAACTTCTGCACCGCTCTTGCCCCACCAGAACCAAGAAGCAGAACCATCGGTATTGGTGTTGCCCTCTGCTTCGTGATACGGACGGAAAATAATCGGTACGCCTGCATCCTGTACCTTTTTCAGTTCTGCTGCCAAGGTCTTAATGGTCAGCATCACATATTCGTATTCCTTTGTACCCTCTACAATTGCCTTGGAAGTATCGAAATCGGTTTCAGTCGGCTTATAAGTGCATTCCTTCCAGTCGACTGCATCGCCCAGTTCGTAATTTGCGAAATTCTTCGGAACATTGATGTGCCAGCAAACCGTCGGAATGCCGTTCCGTTCCGTACCCCATTCAATGATTCGTTCAGTTGTCTGGTCATCCCAGCCATAGAGCGGATTATAGTTCATATAGTCGAAACCACGGATTGCCGGATAGTCGCCGAAATTCTTCTTGATGTATTCAAATTCGGTTTCATAGCCCTGCAAATCTGCACCGCTGTAGCCGTTCGGGCTGCTTTCTGTATGACCGCCGCCATAGATTTCCTGCTGACCGGAGAGCATATGCTTTCCGTAAACATCACAGAGATAATTCATCAAGCCCTGTGTTTCGGAAGTTGCCTTCGAGTCGCTCAGCGTCGGGGAAACATTCAATGCTGGCAGATCCGCCTTCTTTACCGTAATCGTATCATAAGCTCCATAGCCATATTTCGGCAAAAGCTGAATCTTATTTGTGCCTTTTTTCAGGCGGTGAATGCCAAAGCTGAAATCTGTCCAGCTATCAGCATACGGCATCTTCATCATAAATTCCGAACCATTGATGGAGATGGTCTGTTCCCGTCCGTCTTTGTCCAAAATCTGTGCAGAACGGGTGGTGAATTCATACATTCCATCTTCTGGTGCTTCCACCTCAAAGGTCAATGTTTCACCGGTCAGGTAGCAGAAACCGCTGCCGGAATACCCCGGAAATTGCTGCCCATAAATATCCGTCCAAGTGGTTGCACCGTCCAAATCTTCGCCTTCTGCCTGAAAAATGATGTCCTCATCGGCTGCATCTGCTAAGCTGCCAAACGGTAGAGAAGCTGCCATACCAACGGTCAGAACGCCGCTGACTGCCAGTGCGATTCCTTTTCTTGCCCATGTATGCATCTTGTGTTCCTCCTATCTAAATATCCATGCCTGTTTTCTTGTACAGGCGTTCCCATAAAACTTATCATTATGATAACACATTTTTGAAAAAAAAGCAAGTTTCGCCTTTCGTTTTCCACAAAATGCACAGCTTTTCCCCTGCTTTTTTAGTGAACATGCAGAATTTTTACGCCAACGTCATCTGCCCGACATCCGGCAAATCCTTTGCCAGTGCTCCGAGTGCCGGCAAGGTTTTCGCCTGATACCGCTTTCGTTCTTCTGCCTGCTCCGCAGTCAGCAATTCCGCAGAGAGAACCACTTGCTTGCCCTTGAGCGTCATCACCTGAACACCTTGCGTATTACGGGCGGTTTTCGGCAGCAGTTCTTCCGTCTGGAACAGCAATGCCCGATTGCCGCTCGAACGCAACAATACATTCTGTTCTTCTGGAAGCGGCAACGCTGTCACAAGCGGTGACT
>OHYD01001132.1_pt1 | contig 11736 bp, 6 predicted proteins | sample 1580191 | NCBI WGS metagenome assembly OHYD01 (sample SAMEA3882510, study PRJEB24775) | human gut metagenome | biome: human-associated habitat; feature: intestine environment; material: feces | place: Netherlands | collected 2009/2010 | reverse complement strand
GCCTCAGAAAGATGCAATGGAAGAGATGTATGATGACGTCATACAGTCTTCGCAGAAAGTAGCTGATAATGTACAGGCGATTGACGATCAGTTTACCGGAACCCTGAATTCAGTGGAAAATGTAGGCGCTCTGGCTGACAGACTGGAAGAGTTAAATAATGTTGAAGATAGAACAGCTGTCCAGAAACAGGAAATGGCATCCATTGTGGACAAACTGTCACAGTCCATTCCAGAACTGGCTGGTGCTTATGATGATGAAAATGATAAACTGAGTGTAACTAATGATGAGCTGGAAAAACTGGTAGAAAACTATCAGCAAACAGCAATCCAACAGGCGGTAATTGCAGCCACACAGGATTTAATCAATGAGTCTTTAGCGGCACAGGTACAGCTGGATAAAGCACAGGAACAGAAAAAAATCACTGAAGATAGAATGGAACTCTTGGAAAAAGAGAGAGAATTAATTGTAAAGCTCCAAGAGGAAAGACAGAAGGCCAGTGTAGATCCAAGCTATCAAGTTGATATTGATTTTCCAACAGAGAAAACAAAACTTTATACAGAGGCATTAAAAAAAGGTGCAATAACACAGGATGAATTTAATTATGCTATGGAACATCTAAGCGATAGTAGCAGCGAATTGGATTCACGTTTAGATGTTATTGATGGAAGAACAGTAGCATATGGTGATGCAACTGGAATAGCAGCTACGAGCATAGCTGATTGTGCAGAGAAAACGGAAGGATATTCTCAAGCAATTGAGGAAAATCAAAAAACAATTGATAAATGCTCGGAAGAACAGGAAAGATATGCCAAAAGTGCAGAAAACATTACAAAAGTAAAAAAGGATAATACTGAATCAACAGAAGACAATACAAAGGCACAAGAAGATAATGCTGATGCAATCCAAGCAACCGGCTTGGCGGCAGCAGGAGCTGGCACAGCCCTGGAAGGGTTCAACAAAACTATGGAACGCTCCCAGGAAGCCGCGGATGCTGCTAAGACTGCCATGCGTCAGATCCTGGATGAATACAATTCCACCATGGATTCTATCAAGGCTGATTTGCAGGATAAAATCAGTTTTGCAGATAAATTCGATGGTGGGGATGATATCACCACAGAACAGATGAACGAAAACCTGCAGTCCTGGGTGGATGGAATCCAGAACTATCAGCAGAATCTCCAGCGCCTTAAAGAAGCCACAGATGAGAGCGGACAAGCGATCTTTTCCGCAGAGTTTATCCAGGCAATCCAGGAGCAAGGAACTGATGCAGCTAATATGCTCCAGCATATGGTATGGACCTTGGACAACCAGGGAGAATACGGTGTTGAACAGCTGAAAGGTATCTCCAAGAAGTGGACTGATGCCATGGACATTTCTGAGGATACAGCAACGGTGATGGCGGCAAACAAGACCGCTTATGAGTTGGCAGTGGGAGAGATTGGATCCACAGATTATGATTTTTCTGATCTGCGCGAGTCCATTGACAATGCCGTTGCTTCGGCGGTAGAAGGCTGGGCTGAGCTTCCGGCAGCCACACAGGAATCTCTCATGCAGACTGTCCAGATGGCGCAGGAATGTGGTGTACAGATCCCAGAGGGACTTGCAGATGGAATTGCAAGCGGTGAGATAACCCCTCAGCAGGCAATAGATCAGCTGAACGGGACTATTGAAGGAACAATCCAGGGCGTGGCAGAAATTGCCAATAAAGCGGGTATCCAGATTCCGGAAGAAATCCAGGCAGGAATTAATGCCGGTGGTACTCAGGCAGTATCCGCTATGCAGGAGCTTCTGGCACTGATCCAGCAGCAGGCAGCAGATGCACAGTCTGCAGGTGAAGATGTTGGTACTGCTGTAGGAGAAGGAACCCAGAATTCAATTAAAGATCAGCAGTCTGGCGTTGAACAGGCTGGTGGCGAGATGGCGTCCGCCGGAGCAAAGGCAGCCGAAGAGAAAAAAGGCGAATATGAAAAAGCCGGAAGCGTAGCTGCTCAGCAGTACCAGACAGGTATCAATTCTGGAAAAAGTGGTGCAATCAGTGCAGCTGGAACCATGGCAGGACAGGCGGCATCTGCTGTTAGGACCTATCAGAATAGCTTTTACACTGCGGGATATAACGCAGCTGCTGGTGTAGCACAAGGTATATCAGCAGGCCAGTCCCAGGTCATCAGCGCTTCAATAAGAATGATCAATGCAGGTATTGCCGCAGCCAAGGCAGCAGCAGAGATCCATTCTCCATCAAAGAAATTTGAGAAAGAAGTCGGCTATCAGTTACCTGCAGGTACTGCATCTGGTATAACTAAAAACACAAAGGTAGCAACTGCAGCCGCTGGAAAAATGTCAAAGGCTGTGTTGAAAAACGCCACCAGCTGGCTTAAGCAATACAATAAGAGCCATGAAGTGTCCTTGGACAATGAAAAATGGTACTGGCAGCAGATACGTGATACAGCTGTGAAAGGATCCACAGCCTATAAACAGGCAACCTCTCAACTTAATAAGCTTAACAGCAGTTCCACGATCAGCAAGGCACTGAGCAGCAGTATAAAGAACAATTTTGGCGTATCCAAAGAAAAAGTTACCGGATCCGGAGATAATCAAAAGAAAACTACTAAGGACGCAGAAACTTATAATTCTGAAGTCCTCAGTGCTGCTGAAAAACGGCTGGAAAAGTACAAGACATTACATGCTGCCTCTTTAGCCCAGGAGAAAAATTACTGGACCACCGTTCGAAAGAATTTAAAGAGCGGAACTGATGCCTGGTATGAAGCAACACAAAAGATCCAGGAACTGGACACTCAGATCTACGAGGAAAAGCAGGAGAAGCAGGAAGAGGTAGCCAAAGCCAGAGAGGAAGCTGCAAAGACCCAGGCTTCAGTACAGAAATCCCTTTTGGAGACCTACCAGACCTATTATTCCATGTCCGCCAGGGCAGAGATGGAATATTGGGATATTGCCAGAAAACAGTTCACAGCCGGTACGGATGAGCGCATAGAAGCAGATAAAAAGTACCTGGAAGCCAAAGAAGATTACGAAAAAGAAAAGCTGCAGCTTGATGAAGATTACAATGATAAGCGGGAAAAGCTTGAAAAAGAACTAAATGAGACCATACAGGATCTGGAAGAAAAAAGGGACAGTGCCATAGCTGATCGGAAGAAAGACATCCTTTCATCCATGAATAACTATGATGCCTGGGATGCTTCCGGATATACTGCAGATCGTCTGATTTACAATATGAATACCCAGGTTGAGGGACTGAAACTGTGGGAAACCCAGTTGCAGGAACTGAGCGGAAAGGGACTTTCAGAGGGGCTGCTGCAGGAACTGAAAGACGCAGGACCAGAAGCAACCGCCAATATTTACAGCCTGAATCAGATGACTGCAGAGCAGCTGGATGAATTTAACAAGCTTTGGGAAGAAAAGCAGGAGATAGCAGACCGGCAGGCAAAAAAAGATACACAGGCTACGCGGGATGCTATTGACCAGCAGATAAGTGACACCAAGAAAGACTATAAGAAGCAGCTGGATGATCTGGCAGCTGAAAATGCTTCGGCTGTTGCGAAACTAAATGAGGGACTATCTACCGGCTTGCAGTCCCTGGTGGAACAGGCTGGCCAGATTGGTGAGGATATTGTAGGTAACCTGATCGCTGGCATTCAGAAAGCTGGCACAGGTGGAACTTTGCTTGACGTAAATGTAACTCCGAATGGCAGCACTGCATCTGGCACGGCCTCTTCTGGATCCGGTGGAACAGATACATCCAGCACTGCTTCTTCAAGCTCAGCTTCCTCTGGGACAACATCTGAAATTGCGCCCGCGCAAAAAGCAGAGCTGGAGGCCGTGACCGCAGGTGTAGCGGAAGAACCGGCAGAAATTACAGAAGTACAAAAGCTGATCAATGCAAGTAAAGCCCATAAGAAATCAGTATCAGATGCTGAGAAAAAGAAGCATTCGGATCTGTGGCAGTACATTGTTAAGAACTACGGCCGGAGCGTCAACGATTCCACAGTTAAAAAGATTGCGGATGCTCTTAGCGTGGAAGCCGACAAAAAGCCTACATCAGCGCAGAAAAAAGCAATTCTGGCCGCTATGAAAAAGAACGGCCTGAAGACCGGTACTCAAAACGTCATAGAGGATCAGCTGGCGTGGTTATTTGAAAATAACGCCCAGGAATATGTTCTCCGTAAGTCCGATGGCGCGATCATGCAGAACATGCTCACCGGGGACAAGGTAATTAACCCACAGGGAGCAGAAAACCTTTATAATTTTGCCATGAATCCGGATCAGTTCCTGGAATCCAGATCTTCCCTGGAGGTAGGAGCGGCTGGAGTCGAGAAACTTAACCGTTTGATTCAGCAGCAGTCAGAGCACCAGGCGAAGTTATCAGGAAGCTATCGAAGTGATAACTCCGAAATACTGAGCAAAATGGATTCCATGATGAGTACGATGGAGTCCATGATGGAGAACATGGCAAGCTCCATGAAGAACTTAAAAGTATTCATGGATAAAGATAAGCTGGTCGGAGAACTCAGGGAAGACATGAACATAAAAAATGAAATGGCAGCCACAAGATACACAAGGGGGCGTCTGAGATGAATATAAATGGCTGGGACATATCCGGAGCACAGGCCAAACAGTGGAACGTGACTCCGGGATTTTCCGATATTGAAAATGAAAGCGAATGGCAGAGGGGAAGCCCACTGCCGTTTTTCATTAATGGATCAATCGGGTGGAAGACAATACGGATCACCTTCCTGGTATACGGCTCTGATCGAAATGAGATCTTGCAGAATTGCAGCACCCTGCTTTCCCATATGATGTCCGAGTCGGTCACCTTGGAACTGGATAAGTTCGATCACAAGTTTTGCGGGTTTATGAGCAAGCATGATTTTACAGAAAACCCGCTTGCCCGTCTGAAGGTGACATCCAACAGGCTGAGCAAGCTCACCGTTGATTTTTCCTGCTATGAGTTTGCTGAACAGCCAAACGGTTCACCGTTTTCGGAGTCCGCTTCCGGGATGCTGGAGACAGTAGTTACAAATCCTGGGAACATCCGGACGCCTTGTATGGTAGAGATTACGCCAAAGGTGGGAATGGAACAGCTGACAATAACTGGAATAAACCGAAATCTAGATACAGGAGAAAACCTTCGGGTGGTAATAAGAAGCCTTACTGCTAACAGTACTGTGATTTTAGACGGAGAAAGTGGGAAGATTACAGAAAATGGGGCTAACAAAGCAGCAGATGTTGATATTTGGAGCCTGCCGATCCTTTTACCAGGGGAAACAAGGATTACCTTAGACAGCACATGGACAGACATGACTGTGAAATATAGACCAAGATTTATGTAGGAGGAAAAAACATGACAAACCAGGAAATGTTAAACGCTTATAACGGATTAAAACTTTTTCAGGAAAAAGAAGCACAGATTTATAAAGAAGATGGAAAGAAAATTTTATCTGGAAAGATAAAACTGAGCTATGCCATTAATAAAAACACGAACTTATTGCTTAACGCATTAAAACCTTATGAAGATACCCGTAAGGAGTTAATGGAAGAATACCGGGATCTTGAACAGGAGGAAAAGGCAATTGAAGAGGAAAAAAAGCGAGCTGAACAGGAAAAGAGAGCCCCCGGAAATGTGGATATCATTCTTAAAGAAGGAAAAAGTGTAAAAGAGCTCAACCAAAAGATTCAGGAACTTCTGGGACTGGAAATGGATTTTGAGGTGCATAAGGTATCCCTGGAAGAATTTGATGGGCTTGATATTGGAAGTTGGGAATTAGGCATTTTTATGTTTATGATTGAAGACTAAACGGAGGCGGCCCTATGCTTAAGATATATGATACGAACCACAATGCCATAGGGCATATTGTCAAATACAAGGATCTGAAGGTTGCGAGCGACGTTACAACTGGCGATCAGACTCTTTCTTTTACATACATGGCAAGACATCATGAAATCTGTGAAGAGTATTATATTGAGACTCAGGATGCTGAGTATGTAGTAAAAGAAAAGAGTGTAAGCACAGATGGATTCCTCTCCTTTGTTGCGGTACTGAACCTGGAAGAACTGGAGGCGAAGCCCTGGAGCTCCTTTGGCATTACGGATTCCACAATAGAAGATGCGGCCAAGCTTGCTCTGGCTGGATCCGGCTGGACGGTTGGCGAATGTACCGTAACCAAGAAAAGAAATGCAGGGATATTGCAGACAAATACGCTTGGAGTAATTCAGAAGCTGTGTACTGCATTTATGTGTGAAGTCGTTTATGATACCAAGAAAAAGACAGTATCCTTTTACGATCAGGTTGGCCAGGATAAAGGGAACTTTTTCCTCACAGGGCTTAACCTGAAACGGTTACAGAGGAAGGGCAGCACCTACGACTATTATACGAGAATTATCCCTATTGGCCAGGACGGGCTTACCATCGAGTCCGTGAACGATGGGAAGAATTACCTGGAAAATTACCAGTACACGAATAAGGTGAAGACCTACATCTGGAAAGACGAATCTTATACAGATGCTGCAGCCATGAAAGAGGATGCAGAAGCGAAGCTGAAAGATCTGTCAAAGCCGGAAGTATCATACAGTGCTGATATTATTGATCTGGCCAAACAAAGAGCTGGATACGATGATTTTTCTTTTTCCCTGGGAGATACAATCACCCTGATCGATGCCGCCACCGGGATCCGGGAAAAGCAGCGGATCATCAAGCTTACACAATATCCACAGGACCATACCAAAGATGAGTGCGAACTGGCCAATAAGCTTCCCTCATTCGAAGAGGCCAGGGAGAAGCTCCAGGCCGCCCAGGAAATTATTAACACCGTAATCAGTGATGATGGACGGTACACGGGGACTATCAATGTATCGGATATTTTGCATTTTGACGAGGGTGTATATGGCAGCAGTGCGGTGGGAAATCTGCAGGGGTTGTACAATACTCTGGACGGGAGCTTATCAGAACTGAAACTGGCGGTAGGACAGATCGAGTCAAACTATATCAAGACAGAAGAGGCTGATATTAAGTTTGCCACCATTGAAAGTCTGAAAGCACTTGAGGCAGAAACTACCAGCATTAAGTCTAAATACGCGGAATTTGAGAGTACCGTTACGGATGAACTGGCGGCTAACAAAGCGTTAATCAATGAGCTGGATGTAAAAAAGATTAACGCCGCAGACGCTGATTTGAAATACGCAAGCATTGATTTCTCCAATATTGGCATAGCGGCTATGAAGAAATTCTATTCAGAATCTGGCTTGATTAAGAATGTAGTGGTCGGCGACCAGACTATTACTGGCGAATTGGTCGGTGTAACTATCAAAGGTGATCTGATCGAGGGTAACACCATCAAGGCAGATAAGCTGGTCATTAAGGGGGAAGATGGCCTTTACTACAAGCTTAATACCAACGGATCAGGAGTAACTTCGGAGCAGACTGACTATAACAGTTTGAACGGTACTGTTATCCAGGCCAAGAGTATCACAGCAGATAAAGTGGCGGTGACCGACTTGGTAGCTTTTGGTGCTGACATCGGTGGAAACCATATCGGACACGACTGCATATATTCCGGAGCTAAGACTTCTGCGCTCAATACCACCAGAGGATTCTATCTCGGCTCAGATGGCCAGGTAGGATTTGGCGATACGAATGAGTATATTCAGTTCTATAAAGGCGATGACGGGAACTTTCACCTGAGAATTAGTGCTGGCGATATTTTGTTTGGTAAGAGTAAGAAGACTGTAGAGAGCGCAATTACTGAGATCGACACTAAGGTTAATAACGTTAAGTCCATTGTTGGAAACACATACACTTACCAGGTTGGTACTAGCATGACAGATGTTCCTACAGGGGAATGGCTAACTTCAATGCCTAACGTACCACAGGGACAGTATCTCTGGACAAAAGAGACCACCTTATATTCAGACGCAACCACCTCCGTAGGCTATATCGCTACCAGGATGGGTGTTGATGGTGCTGGTGGAGCTACCGGACCGGCTGGACCACAGGGACCCCAAGGTGAAAAAGGAGAGAAAGGTGATACTGGAGAGCAAGGACCCCAGGGTGATACCGGCGCAACTGGAGCTCAGGGCGCGAAGGGCGATACAGGAGCGCAAGGACCACAGGGTAATCAGGGCATACAAGGGGAAACTGGCCCAAAAGGAGATACCGGAGCGACAGGTCCTCAAGGACCACAAGGCCCCCAAGGTAACCAAGGAATACAAGGAGTAAAGGGTGATATGGGTGCCACTGGCCCAATCGGACCACAAGGACCCCAGGGTAACCAGGGGCCGACCGGACCTCAGGGACCAACTGGTGCCACGGGACCGACCGGTGCCACTGGTGCTACGGGGCCTCAAGGTCCTAAAGGCGATGGACTTGACGTCAAAGACACTAGAAGCACAAATCAAACGCCGCTTTGGTATATACAAAATTTCCCGATGACCACAGTAAATGAGTTGAAATTAGCAAATACGATTGGTCTAACTGGTGAAAACTTCTGTCTTTTAATAACATGCGTGCCATGGCGAGATGCTTCCGGCGGATATCCTAAGCAGACTGCAAAGATTGATGGTCGTGAATTATGGCGAATCGGTATTAGTGATACGCAATGGAGTACATGGAATGACGCATACACCCTTGCAAATTCTGTTGATATGGGTATAGCCGCTTGGTGTTATAACAACGATCGTACTTATATTAATGGCGGACGATTGTACGCTGGTTCGGTTACCGCTGTTCAAATGGCTGCTAATTCTATAACAACTGAAAAAATTGCGGCTGGTTCGGTTACCGCTGATAAAATTGACGTTGTCAGTTTGTTTGCAAAAGACATCGAGGCATCCGGTTCTATATCTGGTGTTAAAATAGTTGCTAGAGAGATTACTGCAAATCAGTCATACTCTATATTTAACGGCACAAACAGTCAGAAAATCTTATATTTTGATGGATCGTCTATCAAATTAGGAAAAATGGGAACTGGAACATCTATACAAGGTGGCGCCGGATTCGAGTTTTTTGATAAGACGGTCACGATGTATGGTGATCTGAGTTTATACAGTGGCGATATTACCACTCCTGGCAATGTGCAGGGAAAAACAATAACTGCGACTGCAGACATGAATACTAATACCATATATGCATCTAATTGGTTTAGATCGCGCGGTACTACAGGATGGTATAGTGAGGATTATGGTGGTGGCTGGTATATGACGGATTCCGATTGGATTCGGGCATATAACGGAAAAGGTATAACCACCAATGGCAATATGTCCATTGGTGGTTATATTAAGAGTAACAACATAATAAATACAACATATGAGTATCAGTCCAATAGAGGTTCGGTAGACTGGCGCTTTGGTGCGGCAACAGGTACAGGTGATGAAAATTTCTTTAGCTTTTATAAAGCTAACAATGGAATGATTCCACTGGCAATTGATGGAAATTTCGGAAACATTTACGTTGGGTTCAATGTGGGAGGTTCAGGTTCGAAGACTGCTGTAGGAGTTTATCTTGGCGATGAAGTGGATGGAAGTAGAGCTTTTATCTATCACGGAGATTCATACGCTGGGTCAATTTGGATTCAAACCAGACTTGATGGTTCATGGAAATGGTTTAGTCTCGGAAGAGCATGTAGTGCAGCTCTTTCTGATATTCGACTAAAAGACGATATAAGAGACACCGAAGTACAAGACGCAACAAAAGTTATTGAAGCAATGCAAATTCGTTCTTTTGAAAGAAAAGATTCTCATAAAAAATACAAGATTGGCTTTATAGCAGACGAACTCGAACAGCTTGACCCTAACCTTGTCGATGGAGGCGGAGAAGTTGACGGACATCCATATTATAAATCTGTCAATAATTTGCAGTTGCTTGCGTATGTTGTAAAAGCAATGCAAGAGCTGAGTTCTAAAGTGGATCGGCTCGAAAGAGAAAACGAAGAACTTAGAAGAAAACTTTATTCATAGGAGGATAATATCATGGCATTAACAACATCTAAATCTATCAACTTATCAGGACAGTCCGTTATCAACGGAGTAACAGTGGAGACCTACACCGCATCTTGCAGTGAGGCTAACCCAAAAACTATGTATATTCAGCAGTCTACCACTAACCAGGAGTTACGGAAAGAGAACCGTACGCAGTGCCGTAAAGACCGTGACGAGTTCGAGGAGCTTGCATATGCTATGCAGGACGAGATGATAGCAAACAAAGGACAGGTTGACAGTACAGAAGAGTGATTGGAGAAGAAAATAAATATGAGAATTAGAGCGAGACCATACTAGGTCTTATTTTTTTACAAAATTGCGCCGGCGCAATGCTGGAGAAAGGACATATATGGAAGTAATTATTTCTTCTACAATATCGGCAGCAGTAACGCTGATAGTGTGTCTGATCAGCAATCATAGCCAGAATGAAAAGACGAGGGCGCTCATGGAATACAAGCTGGAAGAGCTTACAAAAAGAGTGGATAAGCACAACAACACCATAGAGCGAACTTATAATCTGGAACAGAGGATGGCTGTATCAGAAGAACAGATTCGGGTAGCAAATCATAGAATTGCAGATTTGGAACATGATCATAAGGAGGATTAACTGTATGAACATTAATGTAAATGAAATTATGAACTATGTAACCTATGCTCTGATCGCATTTGGCTTGATGGCCTTTGTGGTGTCTCTTATTGTGCAGGCAATAAAAGACCTACCGTGGTTCAAAAAATTACCAACCAGTGCAGTTGCTCTTATCACATCCTTTATTGTATGCACTGCTACAATGGTTGCTTTTTGCGAATATTTTAAAATTGTGATTGAATGGTACTATGTGTTTGCTGCAATTATTGCATCATTCGTGATTTATATGGTAGCAACTGGAGGCTGGGAAAGAGTAAAGACAATCTGGGATAAGACAAAGTACAAAAAATGAGGGCGAGTGATCGCTCTCATTTTTGAAAGGAGAACTTTGACATGAAATATTTTATCTGTGTAGGTCACGCGAACTATGGCGGTGGCGTCATCTCATCTGCAGATGGCACCAGCAAGGGTGGTGTGAACGAATACAAATACAACAAGGAACTGGCGCCCTATGTGTGCAAATGGCTTAAGGCAGCAGGACATGAGGCAACCCTGTGTATTGCTCCGGAAGGTCAGCTGCATTCCCTGAATGATGAAATCAAGTATTTCATTGAAGAAGAGAATAAACAGAACTATGATCTGTCAGTCCAGCTTCATCTGAATGCATTTAATGGAGAGGCATATGGCTGCGAAGCATACTGTTACAATGCAAATGGTCTTCCGGAAGCCCAGCGGATCAGTGCGAAGCTCGGCACTGTCTGGCATGACAGAGGAGCTGAAGAACGTCCAGGTTTGTACTGGACCAGAAAGACCAAGGCAAAAGCTGTCCTGGTAGAATCTTTCTTCTGTGATAACAAGGACGATTATGCCAAAGCGAAAAAACTTGGCATGGATGCTCATGGCAAGCTGATTGCAGAGGGTATCCTGGGAAAAACAATCACAATTGCGTCGGCGCAACCAAAAGCAAAGTATTACATCCAGGCTGGAGCCTACGGAACAAAAGAAAATGCAGATGTGATGGTGAAAGTACTTAAGAAAAAGGGGTTTTCAGCAAGTATCCGCAAAGTAGCCGGCTCCGTCCCATACCGCGTCCAGGTCGGCACCTACAGAACAAAGAAGGCTGCCAACAAGGTGGTGAAGAAGCTGAAGGCAGCAGGCTTCACAG
>OHYD01001131.1_pt1 | contig 11743 bp, 9 predicted proteins | sample 1580191 | NCBI WGS metagenome assembly OHYD01 (sample SAMEA3882510, study PRJEB24775) | human gut metagenome | biome: human-associated habitat; feature: intestine environment; material: feces | place: Netherlands | collected 2009/2010 | reverse complement strand
CTGCTCCAGCCGCAGGCGGTAGCAGACGGTGCAGCGCCCGCCTTTCTCCGGCTCCTGCTCTAAGCCCTTGACGGCGGTGTAGAACTCGTCGGGTTCATAGGGCAGCTCGATGACCGGGCAGCGATAGCCCGCCTGCTCCACAAAGCGCTCCAGCTCGGCCTCGCGGCGGTGATATTCGGCGGGCGGGTAGATGTTGGGGTTATAATATAAAATGGAAAGCCGAAAATGCTCGGTCAGCCGTTCCAGCGTGGCGCTGGAGCAGGGCGCGCAGCAGGCATGCAGCAGCAGCGTGGGTTTGGTATCCCCCAGCCGGCGCAGGACCTTTTCCATTTCCAGTTGATAATTGATGCGATTGGCCATGATGCGGCACCTCTTTGCCTGGATTTTAATGCTGCCATTATTGTACCACATTTTTTGGGTTTCGTATATCCGTAAAATTGCTGCACGGTTGGAAAGAGCCTCCCTCGCAGAGGGGGCCGCCAAAGTTGCAGCCACGTAAATGCCCCCGCACCCGTTACAATCTTATCACACATTTTTTCATATTTCTTCAAATTCAGTTCATTTTCTTTTCACATTCGCCGGGTATACTGTAAATGTTCTCAGGAAGGGAGCAGGGACCCGGAACGAGAACGTGACCCCAAGTTTTTTCATCCATACTCCTCTTTTCTTTTGACACCAGGGCGGTGCAGGAATCTTTCTGCGCCGCTTTGGTGTTTTTTGGTACAATTTGCCGGTTTTTGGTACAACGCTTGCAATTTGACAGGATATACATTATTATAGAAACCTTGCCAATCGTGGCGAAAAATCGTATAATAACTTAATATGGTACTGCTGGGTACAGCGCTTTGCTGCCCGGCGGCCCATTCCCTTTTCCCCACAGGTTACACCGCAGGAGGTCAAATCCGTATGAGAGTTGGTCTGGACATTGGTTCCACCACGATTAAGTGTGTTGTGCTGAACGACGCCGGAGAGATCGTATTTTCTACATACGAGCGGCATTTCAGCCATATTTTGGAAAAAGGCAGGGCGCTGCTGGAAAAAGTAGCCGCCGAATATCTGCCCGATGGCAAAGCCTACCTGGCGATCTCCGGCTCGGCCGGTATGGGCCTGGCGGACAGCTGCAAAGTCCCCTTTGCGCAGGAGGTCTTCGCGACCCGCGTGGCCGCCAACCGTCTGGTGCCCGGCACCGACTGCATCATTGAGCTGGGCGGCGAGGATGCCAAGATCCTGTTCCTGACGAACGGCACCGAGGTCCGCATGAACGGCAGCTGCGCCGGCGGCACGGGTGCTTTCATCGACCAGATGGCCACCCTGCTGAAGATGGGCGCGGACGAGATGGACCGGGCGGCCCAGCAGGCTACCCGCACCTACACCATCGCCAGCCGCTGCGGCGTGTTTGCCAAAAGCGACATCCAGCCGTTGATCAACCAGGGCGCACAGGCCGGTGACATTGCAGCGTCCATCTATCAGGCAGTGGTCAACCAGACCATCGCGGGCCTGGCCCAGGGCCGCCCCATCCAGGGCAACATCCTGTACCTGGGCGGGCCGCTGACCTTCTCCAAAACGCTGCGCCGGAGCTTTGACAAGACCCTGGGCGTTACCGGCACCCTGCCGGAGAACAGCCTGCTTTTTGTGGCCATGGGCGCGGCCTTCTACGCCGATGAGGTGCTGGACCTGCACGAGGTTGCCCAGCGGTTGGACAATTACAGCGCCACGGCCACCTACGTGAGCCTGCCGCCGCTGTTTGCCGATAAGCAGGAGTACGAGGAGTTCCACGCCCGCCACATGAAGGCCTCCGTCCCCTGCCTGCCCTTCGGCGCAGATTGCGGGCCGGTGCATATCGGCATCGACTCCGGCTCCACCACCATCAAGCTGGTGGTCATCGACCAAAATGCCAACATCCTGTTTGAGAGCTACCGCCCCAACCTGGGCAACCCCATCCCGCTGGTCAAGGAAACGCTGCTGAAGCTGTACCAGGACCATCCCGGCCTGCAGGTGGCCAGCGTGACCACCACCGGCTACGGCGAGGAACTGGTCAAAAACGCCTTCCACTGTGACCGCGGCCTTGTTGAGACCGTGGCCCACTTTACCGCAGCCAAACACTTTTTGCCGGACGTGGACTTCATCATCGACATCGGCGGCCAGGATATGAAGTGCTTTAAAATCGAGGATGGCGCTATCAGCAACATCTTCCTGAACGAGGCCTGCTCCTCCGGCTGCGGCAGCTTCTTGCAGACCTTCGCCCAGGCTTTGGGCTACGACGTGAAAGAATTCGCCGCCCTGGGCCTGTTTGCCGACAAGCCCGTCGACCTGGGCAGCCGCTGTACCGTGTTCATGAACTCCTCGGTCAAGCAGGCACAGAAGGACGGTGCATCGATCGAAAACATCAGCGCCGGTCTGTCCATCTCGGTGGTCAAGAACGCGCTGTACAAGGTCATCCGCGCTTCCAGCCCCGAGGAGCTGGGCCGCAACATCGTCGTGCAGGGTGGTACTTTCTATAATGAGGCCGTCCTCCGCGCCTTTGAAAAAGAGATGGGCGTCAACGTCATCCGCCCCGACATTGCCGGCCTGATGGGTGCTTACGGCGCTGCGCTGTACGGCAAGGCCCGCGCGGGCGCGAACGCCCGCAGCACGGTGCTGACCGAGGAAGAACTGCGCAGCTTCAGCCAGAAAGTCAACACCGTGCAGTGCGGCGGCTGCGGCAACCATTGCCAGCTGACCGTGAACGTTTTTGCCGATGGCAAGCGCTTTATCTCCGGCAACCGCTGCGATAAGCCGGTGACCGGCAAGGCCAACAACGAGGATCTGGACCTCTACGCCTACAAGCTCAAGCTCATCGAGGAGTACCGCAATGCCCCGGCCCCGGCTTCCCCGCGCGGCAATATCGGCATCCCGCTGTGCCTGAATATGTACGAGCTGCTGCCCTTCTGGCATACGCTGTTCACCAGGCTGGGCTTTAAGGTCACGGTCAGCCCCTTCTCCAACCGCAAGCTGTACCAGAGCGGCCAGGCTACCATCCCCAGCGACACGGCCTGCTTCCCCGCCAAGCTGAGCCACGGCCATATCAGGTGGCTGTGCGAGCAGGGCGTCGATGCGGCGTTCTACCCCTGCATGAGCTACAATCTGGACGAACACCTGGGCGACAACCACTATAACTGCCCGGTGGTCGCCTACTACCCCGAGGTGCTGGAGGGCAACTGCCCCGAGCTGACCAGGACCCGGCTCATCTACGATTACTTCAACCTGGAGCGCCGCAAGGACTTTTACGGCAAGTTTGCCCAGGCGCTGGACAAGTACTTCCCCGGCCTGAACAAAAGGGATGTGCATGCCGCCATCGATGCCGCCTATGACGAGTACCACCGCCACATGCAGCAGCTGCGGGACAAGGGCGCGGAGATCATTGCCGCCGCCCGTAAGGAGGGCCGCCACATTATCGTGCTGGCGTGCCGCCCCTACCATGTGGACCCGGAGATCAACCACGGCATCAACCAGCTCATCATCCGCCAGGGTGCGGCCGTTGTGTCCGAGGATTCGGTCAGCTGCTACGAGCAGAAGTTCCAGACCTCGGTGCTGAACCAGTGGACCTACCACAGCCGCCTGTACGCCGCCGCCAAGTACTGCACAGAGCAGCCCGATATGGACCTGGTGCAGCTGGTGTCCTTCGGCTGCGGTCTGGACGCCGTTACCACCGATGAGACCCGCGAGATCCTGCAGGCGGGCGGCAAGCTGTACACCCAGTTGAAAATTGACGAAATCACCAACCTGGGCGCGGTGAATATCCGCCTGCGCAGCCTGTTTGCCGCACTGGAAGAACGCAAAGAAGACCACAAAGATTGAGGCAAGTATGGAATACATGACTCCGAACTTTACCAAGGACATGGTAAAGACCCATAAGATCCTTATCCCCAACATGGCCGTGACCCAGTTCCGGCTCATGGAATACGCACTGCGCTGCGAGGGCTATAAGTGTGAGCTGCTGGGCAACTGCGGCAGCGCTGTGGCGCAGCTGGGGCTGAAGTATGTCCATAACGATACCTGCTACCCGGCGCTGCTGGTCATCGGTCAGTTTATTGACGCGCTGAACTCCGGCAAGTATGATCTGGACCATACCGCGCTGCTCATTACCCAGACGGGCGGCGGCTGCCGTGCATCCAACTACATCAAGCTGCTGCGCAAAGCGCTGGTCAAGGCCGGGTACGGTAATATCCCGGTGGCATCGCTGAACTTTTCCGGCCTGGAAAAAGGCAGCGGCCTGCCGCTGACCCTGCCGCTGATCCGCAAGGTCATTGCCTGCATCTATTACGGCGACCTGTTGGTGGCCCTGCGCAGCCAGACCAAGCCCTATGAGAACAAGCCCGGCTCCGCTGATGCCCTGACCGAAAAGTGGATCGCCACCATCCAGAGCTGGATGCACAAGAGCATCAACTACAATGTGCATGATATGAAACGCCAGTTCGCCGTCATCTGCGCTTCTTACGCTTCAGTGCCTGTTACCCGCGTGCCGAAAGTCAGGGTTGGCGTTGTGGGCGAAATTTACGTCAAGTATTCGCCCCTGGGCAACAACGATCTGGAAAAATTCCTGGAAAGCCAGGACTGCGAAGTGAACCTGCCCGGCCTGATGGGCTTTGTGGAATACTGTGTTGCCAACATGACGCTGGACGTGGAGCTGTACGGTGGCAGCAAGGTCAAGGCAATGGCGACGGATAAGCTGCTGGACTGGATGGATTCCATCGGCTGCGCTATGAACGATGCCATGCGCAAAAGCGGCTTCTATGCGCCCGGCTCTTTCCGTGAACTGATGGAAAAACCCAAGGGCATTATCTCCCTGGGGGCCAAGATGGGCGAAGGCTGGCTGCTGACCGCCGAAATGATCGAGCTGGTGGAGGGCGGATACGAAAACATCGTTTGTGCTCAGCCCTTTGGCTGCCTGCCGAACCACATTGTAGGCAAGGGCATGATCAACCAAATCCGCGCCCGCTACCCGCAGGCCAACATCACCCCCGTGGACTATGACCCCAGCGCCACCCGCGTCAACCAGGAAAACCGCATCAAGCTGATGCTGGCAGTCGCCAAGGAGCGCCTGAACGCCCCGGCGCAGGCCGCCCCCCTGACGGCAGAAGAAATTGCCGGTGGGGCTCCCCGGGTCGAGACCACGGTATAATTCTTTCTAAACAGCAACACTCCCCTTCGGGCAGGACCGTGTGCCGCACGGCTCCACCCGAAGGGGAGTGTTTTTTTGTCTCAGTCGCAGAGATACCGCCGCTCGAACTCCTCAGCCGGGATGGCCTTGGAGAACCAGAAGCCCTGCGCGCCGTCGCAGTCCAGCGAGCGGAGTAGCTGCACCTGCTCCTCGGTCTCGATGCCCTCACAGATGACGTTAAAGCCCAGCCGTTTGACCAGATGTACGATCTCCCGCAGAAAATCGGTGCCCCGCGCGTTGGAACTGCACCGGGTCAGGAAGAGTTTATCCAGCTTGATGGTGTTCACCGGGATATCCACCATGTTGTTCAGCAGGGAACCGCCCGCGCCGAAATCGTCCAGCGAGGTCTGCATTCCATCGCTCTGGAAGGAGGAAAGAAGGCGCTTCATCCGGTCGTACTCCGAGACCACCGCCGTCTCGGTCAGCTCGATCTCCAGCATCCGGGCGCTGATGTTGTGCTTTTCCAGAATTTCGTTGTACTCCTGGGTGGGGGCATCCTCCCGGGCCAGCATCACCGAGGCATTCACCGCAATGGGCAGCAGCCGGTGCCCGGCCTGAGCATTGCGCTGCAGGAACTGGGCCACCTGCTCGAAGATGTACAGATCCAGCTCCACGATGTGGCCCGTGGATTCCAGAATGGGAATGAACTGGTCGGGGTAGACCACGGTGCCGTCCGGCTTGATCCAGCGGGTCAGCGCCTCAGCTCCGATGACCGAGAGATCCTTGGGCGAGAACTTGGGCTGGAGGTACAGTTTGAATTCGCCGTTCTCAAGCGCCTGCGGCAGGCCGCTCAGCAGCTCACCGGTCAGGGTCTGCTTGACCTCCAGCTTTTTGTCAAACTGGACAGCAGACACGCGGGTGTTGCTGTGCACCTGCTTGCGGGCAAAATTTGCCTTGTCGATGGCGGCCGATGCGCTCAGGCAGCCGGGCTCAATGGCGTACACACCCATCCGTACCCGCAGGCGTACCTCCGGGTAATGCTGGGCCTGATACTGCTCAAACTGGCGGCAGAGGTCATGCCGCGGCTCACGGCGTTCACGGCCAGATGCTTGCTCAGGTAGGCGTTGATGATCTTGGTGATCTCGCCCAGCTCCCGGCGGTTCTGGGAAGTCCAGTACCGCTTGCTGCCGCACACCACATAGGCAATGGCACCCTGATACTCGCCCTCGCCGTACATGGCAGCGTAGACCACTGTCTGGGCCCCGCCCTGCATCAGCAGTGCGCGCCCCTGCGGCGAGTACATCCCCATATTGTCGGCCTGCAGCACGGTGGTGCCGTATTCATCGTAGCTGTGGAACAGGGTCAGGAAGTCCTCCTTGGTATAGGCTTCACCGTTCAGAGGCACCGGCTCCGCGCGGGGAGAGGTCCACTGGAACTGCCGGGAGATGCTGCGTTCCCGGATGTGGGTGTCCACAATGGTGATGCGGTCCAGCTGCAGCCGGATGCCGACGATCTTCAGGAAGAGGGGAATGGCGGTCTCAAAGCTGTTGTTCTTCTCGAACAGTTCAAAGGCGGTGGAGATCAGGTCGTTGTGCAGGTAGCGTGCATCGATATCGGCTGTTTCCGGGGCGGCAGGAACCGCCTGGGCGTAGCGCCGCAGATTATCGCAGAACACATACTGGTTGCGGCCGTTCTGCTTGGCCTGATACAGGGCCCAGTCCGCGTTTTCGAACAGCTGGTCAAAGGAATAGCCCGCCGTGTTTTCGGGCAGGAAGCAGGCACCAATGCTGCAGGTCATCCGGTAATCGTTTTCCCAGAACTTCACCTGCTGCACGGATTCCGACAGCTGGCGGGTCTTCTGGAGCAGGGTGGTGTTGGGGATATCCTTCAGAAATACCACGAACTCATCGCCGCCGAACCGCACCAGAATGTCGCTGGAGCGGAACAGGGTGCGCAGCAGCCGGGCAAACTCCTGCAGGACCTTGTCACCGAACAGATGGCCGTAGCAGTCGTTGACGTTCTTGAAAAAATCCAGGTCGATGACCAGCATTCCGCAGGAGGCATAGGGATCTTTGGCCTGCAGATAGCGGTCAATGAGCTCCTTGCCGGTGCGGTTGTTATACAGCTGGGTCAGGGAATCGTGGCGGGCCTGCTCCAGCAGCTCCTGGGTCTGATTCTTCTGGTCGGTGATGTCCTTTGCGTAGCCTACATAGAGCGTGCCGCGGGCGGGGTCCTCGACCGGGCGGGCATCCACCTCCCGGGAATAATACACCCCCTCCGGCGAGACAAAGCGCATCTCCAGCGGGCCGTACAGCTCACCGGTGAGCAGGGCGCGCATCTTCCAGCGGTCCTCCGCGAAGATCGTGGCGTGCTCCGGCTTCTCGGAGCCAAGGTAGGCATCCAGCGTTTCCAGCGTGCGGCTCCGGGTATCGTAGACCCGCAGCTGATCCAGACGGGGGTCATATTCCAGCAGGAAAAACCACCGATGCACAAGAAACTGCATCAGCAGGGGATTGTTGATGATCGAATCGATAAACCGAACAGGGACATCCATGGCCGATTCCCCACTTTCCGCTTTTTAACCAGTATAACAAAATATGGAAGATGCATCAAGGCGAAACACAAAAATTTCATGGAAAGTGAAAGAAATTTTACCGAAAGTTCTGTCGGGAACGGTTTCGGTGCTCCCGCTCAGGCCGGAACGCCCCACAGCTCGATCGTAGCACCGGCGGCAAGCCGGACGTTGGTGTCCACGGTCAGGGTCAGCCTGCCGAGCTTCTGGCTGGCATCCACATTCTGGCCGCCGCTTCCGGCAGGCAGAACGACCGCAGGCGGTGCACCCGTGGTGCCGGATGCGGCAAAACAGAGATACTGCCCGAAGCAGGGAAGTGCCTGAAAGCTGGCAAAGGTGCGGGTGGGGAGCTGGACATCGAGCTGCTGGCACAGGGGGCAGAAGCACTGAGCAGCTGAGCACCATCGCTGGTGCTGCAAACCCAGTGCAGCGTGCCCTTGGATTGGCTGCTGCCTGCCTGAAACAGCACCTTCAGCGCCTGCAGTTCGGTGGGAAAGGTGCGCTCAAAGCTGGCAGCGGCGGCGTTCAGGGACACCTTTTCCAGCAGCTCCCACTGGCCGGGATCGCTGGGGTCACCCTTTGGACCCTGGGGGCCGGGTTCTCCCTGCGGGCCTTGCGGGCCGGGCTCTCCTTTGGGGCCGGTGGGTCCTGCGGCACCGGGTTCTCCCTGCGGTCCGGGGTCACCCTTTTCGCCCCGGAATGCACCGCTTTCCACAGCTGCTTTCAGCCGGTCGAGCAGGGCCTGCCAGGCGGGCGTGCCGGGCTGAGGCAGGGTGCTGTCCTCCGTGCCGGAGTTTTCGGCCACGCAGTAGCACACGTCTGCGCTGGTCAGGGTGCGGGTGCCATCGGTGCCCTCAAAGGTGATGCGCCCCTCCCCGGGCACAGCCGTGATGAGGGCGGGTACCTCCACAAGGCCGTCTGCCACCAGCGTGGAGGGGGCAGCGTTCCCGTCCGGCAGGTGCCAGAAGGCCCGCAGGGTCATGCCCTGCCACTCGCTGTCGGCTTCCACCCGCAGGGCGTAGATGCCCCGGTTTCTGGTGTAGCCGAAGCGGAGCAGGCCGTCGTACCCCTGCAAAGCAGCCCCGCCGCCCGAGGATAAATGGATCTGACGTTCGATCATACAGTTTCACTCCTTTTGTCGTGGTTTTTGCGTTCAAAAAGCTTGACTTTGGTTAGAGTTTCCGGTAAGATTGTGAAAAGACCGCAGAAGGTTTGGTGGATAAAATCTAACCAAAATCAGCTTGTGAGGCTATAATATCTGATTAAATTCAGAAAGTCAAGGAAAAATCTGAATCCGGTTAGAAAACCGGCGTTCTGCACAAGAAGGAGTGCAAAATTTGTGTTTTATGACTGCTACACGGCCCTGTGTCAGGCCAGAGGCATCAGCCGCAGCCGGGCCGCGCAGGAGATGGGCTTGAGCAACTCCACAGTGACCAAATGGAAAAACACCGGGGCGACCCCCTCGGGCGAGACGCTGGCCAGGGTGTCCGCCTATTTTGGCGTGCCGGTGGGGGAACTGTTGGGCGAAGCCGTCTCGTCGGTGCAGGAGGAGCGGAAGCTGCCCGAAGGGGCCGTCCCGTTCGATCCCGCTCTCACGGCTCCGCTGCTGGGCACGGTGCGTGCAGGCCTGCCCATGTATGCGGAAGAAAACATTGAGGGCTACATCCCCATCACCCGGAAGGACGGGGCACGGTACTTCTGGCTCCGTGTTCGGGGCGACAGCATGAACGCCGTAGGCATTTCGGAAAACGATGAGATCCTGGTGCGGGAGCAGCCGGAGGTGGAAAACGGCCAGCTTGCCGTGGTGATGGTCAACGGCGATGAAGCCACCGTGAAATATTTCCGTCAGGAGGGGAGCCTTGTGGTCCTGACCCCCAAAAGCTTCAACCCTGTGCACCAGCCCCAGATCTATGATCTGAAACGGGTGCAGGTGCGGGTGGTCGGCCTTGTGGTGGAGTGCCGCAAGGTGTTCTGAAAAAAGAAGATGGCCCCTGCGGGGCAGAATAGGAGGCTCGCTATGAAATGGAGGACCGTTCTGTGCACAGCGCTGTTTTTGTGCGGTACCGTGCTGCTTTCTGCCTGCGGTGGGGGAGAGATGCCCGCGCCTGCGGAACCGCCCGCTTCCAGTGAGGGATCGGCTCCCTCTCAGCCGGAGGAAGTGCCCGCCCCCTCGGAATCGGCTTCTTCCAGTGAACTGGAGCCGCCAGCATCCAGCGTGCCGGAAAAAGAGAATCCATTGATCGTGAATGGCGTGCTGAAAAGCTACGATACCGGCAAGCAAAAGGATGTTGTTCTGCCCAGCGGGAAGTTTACCAAAATTGATTCGGGATGCTTCAAAAATAATACCACCATGGAATCGGTGAGTATCCCGGAAGGCGTTACGGAGATTGGCTTTGCCGCATTTTCAGGGTGTTATAATCTGAAATCTGTGCAGCTGCCAAAATCTCTGGTGAAGATTGAACAGTCTGCATTTTTAGATTGTGTATCACTGGAAGAGATTACTTTCCCTGAAAACAGTAGACTGGAACTTTACCAGTCAGCATTTGAAAATTCAGGGCTGTTGAAGGTTTTTATCCCGTCAAATATTCGGATAACGAATGGTGGAGTATTTGCAGATTGCAAGAAACTTATCAGTGTATATCTTGAGGGACAGGAGACCATAGAAAAGCAAACATTTGCAAGTTGTTATTCTTTGCGAACAGTCATACTTGGTAAGGCAACGAAGGAAATTCGAGCGGGGGCATTTGATGGATGTTCGAATTTATCGGATGTCTGGTATGCTGGAAGTTGGGACGAATTGCTTTCGGGGTGCAATAAGGAGTGGAATGGAGCATTCTTTAATGCGGAACACCATGAAGGTGCTCCAAGCGATTGACTAGAATACCAAAACAATAAGAAACCCGGGGACAGCATCACAGCTGTCCTCGGGTTTTGTGTGTTCGGAAATCTTACACTTCCTCGGTCTCATCCTCGTCGTCCTCCTCCTCGTCGGCGAGAGCTTCTGCATGGATGCGCTGGCGCAGGCGGGCGCGGAACTCCTCGGCGGGGATGCCGCTCTGGTTGGGGGTCAGGTCCGGGGCGGGCTTGCCGTCAGGCAGGTGGGCACCAAAGGCCGGCACAAAGAAGAACTTGCGCACGACAAAGATCAACGCAATGGCACCCACGCTGATGAGGTTGTCCAGAGCCGATTCGTGGCCGACCACCATGTGGCGGGCAATGGCGTAGAGCAGCACTTCCAGGCTGCTGCCGGGGCTGTGCTTGGCCAGCATCTTGATGAACTCCACGCCGATGACGATGTCCAGCGCCCGCTCAAGGAAGCCGCGGATCTCTACATCGTTGCCATCAAACAGCAGGCCCGGCATCCACTTGAGCAGGGGGATGAAGCTGAGCAGCAGGCCGATGAGCACCAGCCCGGACAGCACGATCTCCAGCAGGGTGGAGGCCTGAATGATGTAGCTGCGCAGTGCCTTGCGGCTGCGGCTCTCAACGTGGGAGGAGTGCGGGGTGTCGGAAGGATGGGACATGATGCGGCATCTCCTTTGCTCAAAATCGTGAAACGAAAAAAGCTGACAAACTTTTCTTAAGTTTAGCAAAGGATTTGAGCAAAGTCAATGAAATGTGCCGAATTTTCCGGGAATTACTGGACGGCTACATAGCCGGACTGCTCAATGCAGGAACGGCCTGCATCGGTGGAGAGCCATTCGTAGATCCTGCGCTCCGGGCTGTCGGCAGCGGAATCCTGCAGGATGGCGGCATAGAACTCATTGCACAGCGGGTAGCTCTGGTCGGCGATCGTCTCGTTGGAAGGGGTCACGCCATCCACGGCTAGCAGCCGCAGACCGGGCTTGGAGTACATCTGGTCGATGTAGTAGTAGACCGAGAAACCGATGGCGTTGGCGGAGTTGTTATACTCTGCAATGCTGTCCACCAGCTCACCCATGGCGGTGGGGGCCAGCTCGGTGGGCGGGTCCATCAGTTCGCCGCCCTGAATGAGCAGCTTCTGGAACAGGGTCTGGCTGCCGGAGTCAGAC
>OHYD01001129.1_pt1 | contig 11770 bp, 7 predicted proteins | sample 1580191 | NCBI WGS metagenome assembly OHYD01 (sample SAMEA3882510, study PRJEB24775) | human gut metagenome | biome: human-associated habitat; feature: intestine environment; material: feces | place: Netherlands | collected 2009/2010 | reverse complement strand
TCATCTCAGTTTTCTCTGTTTTGTCAAGTATGTTAAGTGGCGCATTTGCGTTGATAAAATCAAATTTGCCGTCCGCCCCAATAGAGCCTGTCACCTGCAAAAACGTCCAATAACTCATATTATTCTCGTTGTCTGCCCGACTGTATGCAGAGGGCGAATACTGAAAAGGCACATTTTCATAGTCAAGACTTGCCGTAAAATCAATTCTGCCCACAGTGTCATTCACCGAAAACTCTTTGGTATTGATCGTAAAATCCTTATAAAAATCGGCAAGATAATTGTTTAATCCACTGTCGATATCAGTCACATCAATGGCTTTGCCACCTAAAGTAATGCCGCCCTCGTCAAGCCCCACAACATAAGTCTGTCCGCTGCTGTTTTCTTGAAACTCATAATCAGCGGAATAAAGTGCAATATCCATACCCCAGTATGCAGAGGTGTTTATTCCAGCTTGATAAACTATTCCGCCATTGTCAGTTGAAAGTGCACTTTCGTCGAAATCGTCGCCATAAAAAGTCTTGAATAACTTTTCCGCATTGGTCATATCATCATTTTTCAAAGTATTGCAGGACAAAGAATATACCTTCTCAAAGTCCACTTTGCTTATCTTTTCTGGCAGCTTAAAACTGCCGTGATCGCTGCCAAGCAACTTATCACAGCCGTCATAAGCCTGTTCCACAGGCTCAAGCCTTGCATCATCTGTACTGTGGTTATTGGATTTGTTGTCCTGAGATGAACAACCCGTCAACATAAGCACAACCGCCATTAAGGCTGTGGCTCTTTTTAAACTATTATACATACTTTATAAGCTCCGATCTATATTGTAAAATTACAAATTTATATCACCTCTGCTTTGCGAATAGAATGAAAAATCACCCGTTTCACAATCTACTAGAGCATAGTATAATTTTTCCTCAGTAGGGCTATAGAGCGAAACAGTCCACATTGGAGTACTTGAATATACGCCCGTTTCAGAGTCCACCCAGTATATCTTATTCTCAAGACCTATGTAATCCACCTCGTAACTGGAATTATCACTTAAATTGTCATCAATATATCTAAGTGCAGAATATGGTGTTATCACCTTGTCGATATTCTCTTTTTCATATTCACAAAATACATTTTCATTATTTCTAAAACAACCTATATCGGACGAAGAAGTTATAAGCACTGTGTATCCCGCTGGATTTGAATTTATTTTGCTCAATCGACCTGTGAAAACATCATTGACAGAGGATTCCCTGCCCTCAAAGCCACTGTTAGCTGCTCTCAACGGTACTCCGTTATCCTGTTGCACCATATCTATTCTGAACGCATAAGTATCGTTTATTTTCTCAACTCTGATCTCAAAAGGCGACATTTGTGGGTAGCCAATTTTTCTCAGTTCCTCTGAAAATTCAGCACTTTTTTCTATTGCCTCACTTATGGACATTTCACAGTCTTTAAGCTTATATTTCTCATCATCAAAGGTGTTGCAACAATAATATCGTTTTACTGTAATGTTTTCATTAGTTAGAAAAAAAGCCTCCGCATCTTCGTCTTTGATCCATACTATCGAACCACCATCATAATCAGTAAAGTAGGGATAACCTCCTTCGGCGTTAAGCTGATGATATTCACCCATATCGTCACTGCTAACACTTATTTTGCTAAGATCAACAGGACTGCCGTTTAAATAGTCTATAAATCTCTGCTCTTTATTGAACAGAAAACCGTCCGACGGCTTATATAACGTTCTGCTAACTGAACTCACATCAGCTATTCTTACACTGTCACGAATAGTGAAATGGGCATACTCCAATTTGAGGGCTTTTGAATATGTATCTGTTATTTCATTTACAGGCACATATTCAGAATTAAATTCACTGAATTTTACATTATTAGTTTTGTTTGAACACGCTGAAAGTACCATGCACACCGCAACAACCAAAATACAAATCTTTTTCATCATAATTTATCCTCTAAAGTAAGAGCCGCTCGTCATTACCAGCAAGATAATCCGCAGCGGCTCAAAATACTATTCTTTAGTTAAAACTTCCTGACGCAGAAGCACTTGAAACATACTTTGAAATATTTGTGTAACCGCCAGACACTCCAAATTCAGCAACAACATCATAAGAATAACCCTTCTTATAATTAGAATTTTTCCAATTTGTTGTTCCTTTGTTCCAGATATCGAAAGCCTCATCATCCTCCAGATAAACAGACGGATAAAGACGGCTGGCATCCAGACCTACCACCTCAGTCAGGAACTCCCATGACCAGTGAATGGCCTCTCTTTTAAAGTAATCTCCAAAAGAGAAATTACCAAGCATTTCAAAGAATGTACCGTGACGTGCAGTCTTACCTACATTCTCAATATCACCTGTACGGATACATTTCTGACAGGTACTGACTCTTGTACGTGGTGGTTTCTCTGCTCCTGTGAAATATGGTTTCAGTGGTGTCATTCCTGCATTGATCAGCAGGACACTTTTATCGCCCTGTGGAACCAATGGAAAGCTTTTCAGAACAAGATGTCCCTTGCTCTCCATGAAATCCAGAAACATTTTTCGAAGTTCGTTTACTCCGTATTTCTTCATTTCAATTCTCCTCCTACGCAATAAAGAAGTACTTTCGTTACTGTAAACAATAACGTGCATTCCTCTTATTGGAATGCTTGCATGGTTTATATGATAGCATATATCTTTATCACGGTCAAAATATTTTTTGCATAAGTCGGGGACCAGTACAAAAATCTGTTTTCGCATCAACGATCAGATTTAGAGCGTATCTGGTCCCCTTTTATGATCTTATTTTACAAATACTTTATTAAATTTCTTCTTTCCTCTCTTAAGGACAATACCGTCACCTGTGAGAGCGTCTTTGGAAAGTACATGTCTGATGTCCGTCACTTTCTCACCGTCAACGGAAACGCCGCCCTGCTCGATGGCTCTTCTTCCCTCGGAACGGGTTGTTACAAGAGCGGATTTTACAAGAAGGCTGATCAGGTCGATATTGCCTTCTTCGTCAAAATCCTCTGCTGCAAGCTCAGTGGTCGGCATATGCTCTGTATCAGCTCCGCCTGCAAAAAGTGCCTTGGCACCAGCCTCTGCCTTCTTCGCTTCCTCTGTTCCATGAACAAGCTCGGTAAGCTGGAATGCAAGGATCTCTTTTGCCTTGTTCAGCTGGCTGCCTTCCCATTTCTCCATCTCCTGGATTTCTTCCAGCGGAAGGAAGGTAAGAAGCTTCATGCATTTGATAACATCTGCGTCGTCCACATTTCTCCAGTACTGGTAGAAATCGAATGGAGATGTCTTATTTGGATCCAGCCAGACAGCACCAGACTGTGTTTTACCCATTTTCTTACCTTCTGAGTTAAGAAGAAGGGTGATTGTCATAGCATATGCGTCTTTTCCAAGCTTACGGCGAATCAGCTCAGTACCGCCAAGCATGTTGCTCCACTGGTCATCGCCACCGAACTGCATATTGCAGCCGTATTTCTGGTACAGCATATAGAAGTCATAGCTCTGCATGATCATGTAGTTAAATTCCAGGAAGCTTAAGCCTCTTTCCATACGCTGTTTGTAGCACTCTGCTGTAAGCATACGGTTAACAGAAAAGTGAGCTCCAACCTCACGTAAAAGCTCCACATAATTCAGGTTCATCAGCCATTCTGCATTGTTTACCATAAGTGCCTTTCCATCAGAAAAGTCGATGAAACGCTCCATCTGTTTCTTGAAACAGTCAATGTTATGCTGGATGGTCTCTTTCGTCAGCATCTGGCGCATGTCGGTTCTTCCGGATGGGTCACCGATCATACCGGTTCCGCCGCCAAGAAGGGCGATTGGTCTGTTCCCTGCCATCTGTAGACGTTGGGTCAAATCCAATATAGAAAGTTGCCTTTCCGTTATTTACCATTTCTTTGATTTCATCTTCGTCTGTTACCTGGGCGATCAGGCCTCTGGCTTTCAGTTCTTCCCAAACTGTCATTTTATTTTCCTCCTGTAAAATAGATATATGAGCTGCTTATTCTCTCTTCACGAAAAAAGCCGCTGCAAATATAAAAAGCCCGGTTCTCATGCCCCTTTAGGACGAGAACCGGGTCCCGCGTTACCACCTAAATTTACAGAAAGCTCGCACTTTCTGCCTCGATAAGTGACCATACTGAAAAATTCTTCCAGACGATTATCCACACAGACAATACTGTCCAAGAATAAATATCTTCGAATACTCTTCAGAATTATCACCCCGGCATGATAACGTATGCCACCCCGTCACAGCCTACTGGATTTCTGCAAGCGATCACAAGCGCCTGTCCGCTGCTGTCTCTGCCGCTTCCAAACCGTTCAGTGCAAAGCTCCGGGATGTATTCACAATGGATCTCTGCACGCGCCTCTCACCATCCGGCAGCTCTCTGTGTGCTCTTTCCAAAGCTACTTGTTCCCTTCAAAGCCTTTCTCATTTAATACTTGCAAGTATACAAAGGCTGTCTGTTTTTGTCAAGGATTTTAGCTTTGTATTTTAGCAACTCACCGCAGTAAAGTTTGCTATTATCATTTATACTGTTTCTACATCTGTATAGCTACCTTTATACCCAGTCCACAAAAAATGTATGATCCTTGTATGTCTCATATACAACCTTTTTAAAATTCAATGGCTGTTTCCAGAATGCAGAAGTCATCATAAAATACTTATAATTAAAATCTTTGGCCTTGATTCCGCTTACTGTACGCGGTGTACCATTCAGCACATAAGCATTAAAACTGTCAAGTGCCTGCTGGGCAGCTTCATAAGCGCTTGCACGGTCAATAAACTGACCATTCAGACGTTTCAGCAGCTGGTTGTTTGTCACGACTGAATACTGGGGGAAGGTAGTTCCCTGGTAAAGCACATAACGGACACTGGACGGAAACTCCTTGTCCAGAGTTCTGTTCAAAAGGCAGAGAGCAACTGCCTTCATACCTGCAATTTCCTGGTCTCCTGCCTCAGCCTCGCAGACAGCTGCCAGAATATCAAGATCAGACTTGGTTCCATCTGCAACTCCCGGATGACTCTTAAGCTCCTTCATAATAGTAAAATTGCGGCCACGTTTCTCATCATACCAGGTAAAGGTAATACTGCTGTCATTGTCATCCTTTCCTGAATCCTGTTTCTCGGAAGCAACACCATTGGAATCAAACGCGTAGGTCTTTCCTCCAATGGAAGCTGTAGTGTTTACGTACATCACGCCTGTTGTTCCAAAGTAGTAGCTGTTTCCATCCAGACTCAGCCAGCCGGTCTGCGCTTTGCCGTCTGTGGTACTGAAATAATACCGCTTGCTTCCAACCTTGCCAAAGCCTTTCTGATAACGGACTCCGCTGGTCTTGGAAAAATAATAGATATCTCCATCTACAGTCTTAAGTCCGGTATACATAATACCTGTGCTGGTATTAAAATAGCGGGTATATCCCTTAGAATCCGTGAACCAGCCGGTAAGCATCTGACCATTGCTCTTGAAATAACGTTTCTCTTTCTTAGCTGTGGTCTGCCAGCCCTTTACCATAGCGCCGGTTCCGCTGGTAAAATAATATTTCTTACCCTTTAAGGTCAGCCAGCCGCGGACAAGCTTACCATTGGAAGGTCTGAAATAACGGGTTACGGTTCCGCTCTTCAGAAAACCGGTGGCCATCACACCTTTTCCCTTGGTAAAATACCGGATGTTTCTGCCCTTACTGTCTTTTTGCCAGCCTTTTAACTGTACGCCTGTTTTTTTATTAAAATAGTATTTCTTGCCTTTCAGAGTCAGCCAGCCTTTCTGCTTGGCTCCGCTGGCTGTTATGTAGTAGGTCTTGCCGTTTATAGTCTTAAATCCGGCTTTCGCAGCCTGAACATCCCTTGTCATCAGAAAAACCGTACATAATGTGGCAATCACAAGCAGCACCAGAGCCAGACTTTGCTTTCTGTTTCTCTCTTCTTTTATCATAGCATTTTCCTCTCTTTGACCTGACTAATTCCGAAGCTTTCCCACCTCTGCTTTTCACAAACAGTTACTGTTTACTCCGTGACCAGTAACGTATAGTTATCTTTATAGAAATTTCATACTTTCTCTGATTGAACAAAAAAACCTGCAATGCTATACTAAAATTGAAATATATTTGAAAAACAGGAGTGTGATAAATTGCAGGGTACCACAGAAAACTATATTCACCTTGAAAAGGTTTCTAAGATTTATGGAACGAAAGAAGTAAAAATAATCGCAGTAGATGAGATCAGCTTTAACATAGCTAAAGGCGAGTTTGCCGTGATCGTAGGGCCCAGTGGTGCTGGCAAGACTACGGTTCTGAATATTCTGGGCGGAATGGATACTGCCACCAGCGGTCAGATCTGGGTAGATGGAAGGAATATAGCGAAATACAATAACCGCCAGCTCACCAGCTACCGCAGGGACGATATTGGATTTGTTTTTCAGTTTTATAATCTGGTTCCCAATCTGACAGCCTTGGAAAACGTAGAACTGGCAGGACAGATCTGTAAGAACCCCATGGATCCGAAAACTGTTTTGGAAGAGGTGGGGCTGAAAGACAGACTTGGAAATTTTCCTGCCCAGTTATCAGGCGGTGAACAGCAGAGAGTTTCCATTGCAAGAGCTCTTGCCAAGAATCCGAAGATGCTCCTTTGCGATGAGCCAACAGGCGCTCTGGATTACCAGACTGGTAAGGCGATTCTCAAGCTTTTACAGGATATGTGCCGCCAGAAGGGGATGACAGTAGTGGTTATCACTCATAACTCTGCATTGACGCCTATGGCAGATCGCGTGATTAAAATAAAAAACGGCAAGGTGGCACAGATGACTTTGAATGCCCACCCAACCCCGGTAGAAGAAATTGAGTGGTAGGTGAGAGATGAAAGCATTAAGAAAAGAATTCTGGATGGAGATCCGAAAAAGCAAATCCAGGTTTATCTCCATTCTTCTGATCGTGGCTCTTGGAGTGGCCTTCTTTTCCGGTATTCAGGCTTCCTCGCCGGATATGCGCTATTCCGGAGATGCCTATTATGACGAAAGCAGCCTGATGGATATCAAGGTTGTGGGCACAATGGGCCTGACATCTGATGATGTTTCTTCCATAGAAAGTATAGATGGCATCGAGTCCGCAGAAGGTGCCTGGTCTACCGATGTGATGTGCGGGGAAGGCCAGAAGCAGAAGGTTCTTCACATTGAATCCATAAATGACGCAGTGAATAAACTGGATGTGCAGGAGGGACGCCTTCCGGAAAAAAGTGGAGAGATTTTTCTGGATAGCACATTTGCTTCTTCAAATGAATATAAGGTAGGAGATAAGGTGGCTTTGCGTGAAGAAGGAGATTCCCCCGTTCTTGTGACCACAGAATATACGGTAGTGGGAACTGGAAGAAGTCCTCTTTATATTTCCTTTAATAGAGGAAATACCACCCTTGGAACTGGTGAAGTCAATGGATTTGGATATGTGCTCCCAGAAGATTTTGACCAGGAAATTTATACGCAGATTTATGTGACCGTTCATGGAGCAAAGGGTCTTACAAGTTATACAGACGGTTATGAGAATCTGATCGCCAAGATCAAAGACCGTGTTGAAAACATAGCAGATGATCGCTGTCAGATCCGCCTTGCAGCTGTGAAGGCAGATGCACAGGAGGAAATCGATGATGCCCAGAAGAAGCTGGACGATGGGAAAAAAGAGGCAGATGAAAAGCTTGCTGACGCAAAAGAAGAGCTGGATAAAGGTGAAAAGGATTTAGAAGACGGCAGGAAAGAGTATGAAGATGGAAAATCCCAGTTAGAAGACGCAAAAACAGAGCTTGCCGATGGAAAAAAACAGCTGGAAGATGCGAAGACAGAGCTTGCTGATGGGAAAAACCAGTTAGAAGATGCGAAAGCGCAGCTTGCTGATGGAAAAAGTCAGCTGGAATCTGCCAGGAGTCAGCTTTCCTCCAGCAAAAGCCAGCTTGACACTGCCAGAAGCCAGCTGGATGATGGATGGAGTCAGGTAAATGCAGCAAAAGCCCAGCTTGCTGACGGACAGGCTCAGCTTGATTCCGCGCAGAAGCAGGTAACCAGTGGTCTGGCAGAATTAGAGGAAAATCAGAAGACTTTAGATGAAAATAAAGCGAAACTTGCAGATGGAAAAGCCCAGCTTGAGGCAGGCGAACAGCAGTTAGAAGCCGCAAAGCAGACTTTGACAACAAAGCAAAGTGAACTGGATCAGTCAAAAGCGGAAATCACTGCCGGACAGCAGCAGATCGAAAGTACCAGAACCCAGTTAAATGCCCAGAAGCAGCAGATTACAGATGGACTTTCCCAGGTATCAGCAGGAGAAGCACAGCTTCAGGATGGAATAAGTGCTTTGGAAAGTGCAAAAGCTCAGCTGACGGAGCTGCAGAGTCAGCTTGAGATAGTACGCGCAAGTTACAACGCAGCACTGGAAAATCCGGATGTTTCCCAGGAGGAAATAGATATTCTGGCAGCTCAGGTGTCTGCACTGGAAGAACAGGAGGCGGCAGTAACCCAGCAGATCCAGGCAAGTGAAGCGCAGATTGAGAGTCAGCGGCAGCAGCTTGCAGCGACCAGAAGTGAGTTGGAAAGCGGGCTTGCAGCAGTCGAGGATGGACTTTCCCAGCTTTCTCAGAAAGAAAGCGAGCTGAATGCTGGTCTGGAACAGATAACAGCAGGTCAGGCACAGATCGATGCCGGATGGATTCAGATTCAGGAACAGGAGAATACTCTTGCTGCTTCGAAAGCTGAGATAGAGGCAGGGGAACAGGAACTGGAAAAAGGTCAGAAGCAGTTAAAGGCAGCAAAGAAAAAACTGAATAAAGCCCAGAAAGAAATTGATTCCAATGCAGAGACCCTGGCAGCAGGACAGGCGGAACTGGATGCCAATGTGGCAAAGTTAAATGACAGCGAAGCGCAGTATGCTTCCGGCCTGGAACAGTATCATTCCGGTGCCCGGCAAATCGCTGAAAATGAGGCAAAGCTTACTTCCGGTGAGCAAGAGATTGCAGAAAATGAGGCGAAACTTGCCGATGGTGAGAAAGAAATCGCAGACAATGAGAAGAAGCTTGCAGACGGTGAAAAAGAGATTACAGACAATGAGAAAAAGCTTCAGGATGCGGTTAAAGACTTGAAAAAAGGTGAGAAAGACCTTGCAGATGGAAAGAAAGAGTACGAAGACGCCAAAAAAGATGCGGAGGATGAGATTGCCGAGAATCAGCAGAAGCTGGATGATGCGAAAAAGGAACTGGAAGATCTGGAAATGCCGGAGTGGATGGTCACAGATAGGGAGGAGCTTCCGGAATATACGGATTACGGTGATAATGCAGACCGTCTTCGAAACATCGGTCAGGTTTTCCCGGTCATCTTTTTCCTGGTAGCGGCATTGATCAGTCTTACCACTATGACTCGTATGGTGGAGGAGCAGCGAACCCAGATCGGTACCTTGAAGGCATTGGGATATAAGAAGTCTGCCATTGCAGCAAAATACATCTGTTATGCATTTTTTGCAACTCTTCTTGGCAGTGTGCTGGGAATGCTGATCGGAGAGAAAATCATTCCATACATTATTATAACTGCTTATGGAATTATGTATCACAATGTGGCAAATACCATTTCCATTGATTATCAGCCTGGTTTCGCACTGATCGCTTCCGCAGCCTCTGTTGTATGTACAGTTGGAGCGACTCTTTTTGCAAGTGGAAAGGAGCTGCAGGAGACACCGGCCTCTCTTATGCGCCCACCGGCTCCGAAAGAGGGCAAGCGGGTATTGCTGGAGCGGTTCACATTTATATGGAAGCATTTAAGCTTTTCCTGGAAGTCCACAATCCGAAATCTTTTCCGTTACAAGAAGCGCCTGATCATGACGGTCTTTGGAATTGCAGGAAGCATGGGACTGATGCTGGTTGGTTTTGGGCTTCAGGATTCCATTAGTGATATTGCCGCTATTCAGTACCGGGAGCTGCAGCATTATGACGGAATGGTGATTGAGGACAGCGATGCTACAGAGGAAGAACATGCAGAGCTGTTTGAATACATGAAGGAAAATGAGCAAATCGCCCATTGCAATCGGGTACAGATGACGAAGATCAGTGCTCCGAAAGGCAGCTCCAACATCAGTATTTATCTGTTTGTGCCAGAGAGCCTGAGTGAGTTTGCAAGGGATGTAACCTTAAAGAACCGTATTACCGGGGAAACATATGAGCTTACCGACGAAGGTGCTGCTATTTCCGAGAAAACAGCATCCCTGCTGGGATTAAAGGTGGGAGATATGATTCCCCTGAAAAAGGGGGATAAGGAATATAAGGTGAGGGTGGCTGTGATCACAGAGAATTATATGAGCCATTACCTTTATATGACGCCCAGGGTTTATGAGCAGACGTTCGGGGAAATGCCGGAGTATGAGAACATTGTGTTTACTATGCAGGAAGACTGCAAGGATGATCTGGAAATGGCAGGAACCCGGATCCTTGCTTATCCTGGGGCTCTCAGCATCAGTTATACCAGTAGTCTGGCATCCCAGGTTGACCGTATGCTGAGCACTCTGGATGCGGTGATCCTGGTGCTGATCGTTTCCGCAGGAATGCTGGCTTTTGTGGTATTGTATAATCTGAATAATATCAATATTACAGAAAGACAGAGGGAACTGGCAACTTTGAAGGTGCTTGGCTTCTATGACGGAGAGGTCTCCCAGTATGTGCTTCGGGAAAACGTGATCCTGACAGTGCTTGGAATTATGTTTGGAGCAGTGTTTGGAATTCTCATTCACAGGTATGTGATTACTACAGTTGAGGTGGATGCGGTTATGTTTGGACGTAATATTAAGCTGTTGAGCTTTTTATACAGTGGGATTCTGACAAGCATATTTTCCATTGTGGTGAATGGGGTGATGCATTTTAAGCTGAAAACCATTGATATGGTAGAGTCCTTAAAGAGTGTGGAATAAAAAGTATTGAGAAAACATCGCTTTGGGGGAGACTTCCTGAGTGGTGTAATTGTGAAATTTTTAAATTAGCTTGACAAGCCGGAAGAATGCAATTATAGTTATATCCATAAAAGTGGCGGCTTTTTCCGGCTATTTACAAGGAAATCAGGCCGCTGCAGCGAAAGGCATTGAAGAAGAGGAGTAAGTGCATGCCCTCCCAGAGAGAAATGTCCAGGGATAACTGTGGTGGAAGACATTTCGAGATCCGCATTCACTGAAGGTAGCTTCTGAGCCGGGAAACTGAACAGGCAGTGATATCTGCAGTAAGTTTTCACGCAATTCCAGCGTTACAGGAAAGAGATATGTGTATAACAGAGCGAAGGCTGTAAATGCATTCAGGGAAAACAGCACTTTGCATTTTGCACATAATGAAGGTGGTACCGCGTTAATTTCGCCCTTCACACAATTGTGTGAGGGGCTCTTTTTTTAGGAGGAAAATCATGAGCAAAGAACTTGCAAAGACCTACGATCCGAAAGGAATCGAGGAACGTCTTTACCAGAAATGGATGGACAACGGATATTTTCATGCAAAAGTAAACCCGGATAAGAAACCATTTACCATTGTTATGCCGCCGCCAAACGTAACCGGACAGCTGCATATGGGACATGCACTTGATGAGACTATGCAGGACATTCTCATCCGTTTCAAGAGAATGCAGGGCTACGAAGCACTGTGGCAGCCGGGAACTGACCATGCAGCTATTGCTACAGAGGTTAAGGTTACTGAGAAACTGAAAAAAGAAGGCATCGACAAGGCAGAAATCGGCCGTGAGAAATTCCTGGAATATGCCTGGGAG
>OHYD01001126.1_pt1 | contig 11785 bp, 9 predicted proteins | sample 1580191 | NCBI WGS metagenome assembly OHYD01 (sample SAMEA3882510, study PRJEB24775) | human gut metagenome | biome: human-associated habitat; feature: intestine environment; material: feces | place: Netherlands | collected 2009/2010 | reverse complement strand
CAGCTCGACCTGCATCGGCACATACGCAACCTCGGGCATGCCGCGCATCAGCGCTTCGCTGACGTCGGCGGTCATATCGCTGAATAATTGATAGCCCATGATGGTTCACTCCTTTGTGTCTGCGCCCGCGCGGGCGTGAATCTGGCTTTATTATACGCCCAAAAACAACGGATGGCTATTCCACAAATGCGCGAAGATGTGGGGTTTATATGTCCTTTTGCGGCTTTCCGGTAATCATCATCGCGTCGCCGAAGGAGAAGAAGCGGTAGCGTTCCTCCACGGCCTGACGATAGACGTCCAGCGCGTTTTCGCGCCCCATCAGCGCGGAAATGAGCATCAGCAGCGTGCTCTGCGGCAAATGGAAATTCGTGATCAGGGCGTCCACCACCTTGTAGTTGTAGGGAGGATAGATGAAGATGTTCGTTGAACCGGAACACTCCCTCAACGGCAGACCTTCCGCCGTTGCCACATGTTCCAGCACCCTCACGCTGGTGGTGCCCACGGCAATGACCCTTCTGGCGTTATTGACTGCCCGGGCAGCGGCTTCAGGAAGAAAAAAATGCTCCGTATGCATCTGATGGTCTTCTATCCTGTCCGCCTTGACGGGACGGAATGTTCCTACCCCCACGTGCAGGGTTAGAAAATCGTGGGGGACGGATGCCAGCAGCTCCGGCGTAAAATGCAGCCCGGCCGTAGGAGCGGCAATGGCCCCTTCATGTCTGGCGTAAACGGTCTGGTAACGCTCCCTGTCGGATGGGTCGCTTTCCCGGTTCATATAGTGGGGAAGAGCCAGACGCCCGTATTTTTCCTCATCCACTTCCCGGTCAAACCGGATAAGGCGGTACCCTTCCTCATCAATGCCTTCCACGGTGCCCACCGCCTCTCCGACCGCAACCGTACGCCCAAGCTTCATTTTGCGTCCGGGGCGCACCATGCACTTCCACAACAGGGGATTAAGAACCTCCGCGCGTACTATTTCAATGGAACCGTCGTTGGAAAAATATCTTGCCGGAACCACCCTGGTATCATTCAGGATAAAATGATCCCCTTCCCGCACATATTCCGGCAAATCGCAAAAATGCCTGTGTTCAATCATGCCCGTATCCCGGTGAATGACCATCATCCGGGACGCGGAGCGGTCCGGAAGGGGACGGTCCGCTATCAGTTCTTCCGGCAGCGGATAATCAAAATCAATGGTGCGCACGGCCAAGTGCATTGCCACGAATCCTCCGAAAGGTCAATATCTTTAAACCGCAGGTAACACAATTATATCTTTACCCTGCTTCGGTTCATATGGTATGGAAGGATACATGAACAACCTGCTGTCAGCAAACATTTCCAACGCAACCGCCTGGGGGACCATTCTGGTCGTCGTCCTCGTCATCTTTCTGGTCATCTTTTTCGCCATCATCGCCAAATTCTTCAAGACATGGCTGCGCGCCCGTCTGGCGAAAGCGCCCGTCTCCATGAGCAACATGCTGGGGATGTGGCTCCGGAAAGTGCCCTATCCCCTGGTGGTGGACACCCGCATTACGGCCGCCAAGGCGGGCCTGGACATCAGCACGGATGAGCTGGAGGCCCACTTCCTGGCCGGCGGCGACATCGTGGACTGCGTGCTTGCCCTGATTGCGGCGGAGAAAGCCGGCATTCCGCTGAGCTACGACCGCGCCTGCGCCATTGACCTGGCCGTGAAAGGCACTTCCAAGACCGTGCTGGAAGCCGTGCGCACCTCCATCAATCCCCGAGTCATCGACTGCCCGAACCCCAGCTCCGGCCAAACGCGCCTGACGGCGGTGGCCCGTGACGGAATTGCAGTGGCGGTGCGCGCCCGCGTAACGGTGCGCACCAACCTGGATCTCTTCGTAGGGGGCGCCACGGAGGAAACGGTGGTCGCCCGCGTCGGGGAAGGCATCGTCGCCGTAGGTTCCGCCCCCTCCTACAAGGATGTTCTGGAAAAACCGGAGGTGATCTCCCGTACCGTAAGCGACAAGGGGGTGGACGCCGCCACGGCGTTTGAAGTGCTTTCCATTGACATTGCGGATGTGGATGTAGCCGGCAATGTGGGCGCCCGCCTCCAGGCCGAGCAGGCGGAAGCGGACAAACAAATCGCCCAGGCCAAAGCGGAAGTCCGCCGCGCCGCCGCCGTAGCCACGGAACAGGAAATGGCTGCAAAAACGCAGGAAATGCGCGCCAAGGTGGTGGAAGCGGAAGCCCAGATTCCCATGGCCATGGCGGAAGCCTTCCGCAACGGCAATCTGGGAGTGCTGGACTACGCCCGTTACCAAAACGTGGTGGCTGACACCAAAATGAGAGATTCCATCGCTCAACCGGATACGCCTCCCTCTTCCATCAAATAAATAAATTCCCTGGTTTCCGGAAAGGCCTGCTTTTTCCGGAAACCTTTATCCTTTATGGATTCACTGGCATACATGCTCGCCTCCGGAGGCGATGACAATAGCCTGAAACTCTGGTTCTGGCTGATTGTCGGGGTGATTTTCCTCATCAAAAAAGCAATCGAATTGTTGAAACCGGATGAAAAAGATGAGGAACCGTCCGTTCCGGACACGGAGAACCATCATGAAAAACGCGTAAGGGAAGTCATTGCGGAAATGCGCCGGGCAACCCCGCAGCCACAGCAAACCCAACCTGCCGCACCGGCCCGCGCACCGCGGCCCTCAGCCCCTCCTGTAGAGCTTCCCTCCCCCGCCGTGGCCCGCAAACCGCAGCCGATCCCGGCGCCGGCGGCTGCACAACCCGAGGAAACAGCCCGGCAGACGGCGCAAAATGTGCTGGAACGCTACGTAAAAGCTACGGAAGAAGCCCGGCAATCCATGCGCTCTCTTTCCGATGCGGAACAGGCGGCTCTGCAACGTTTGCAAAAGAGGGAGATGAAGGAACATCTGCCCGACCTTCTTCCGTCATCAGCCGCAGTGGAATCTCCTTCCCTGAAAAATTCCCTTCACCACCCCAAATCCCTGAAAGCGGCTGTTCTTTATCAGGAAATCCTTGGAAAACCCAGAGCATTACGAAGCGCATCCTTCAGCGGTGAATAAAGAATGGCCCTTCCCGGGCCATGTTCCGTTCAGCCGTCATGCTGCCCCCCTCTTATTCATTCTCCCTTGCCTGAAAAGGTAAGCGGAGGTACCCTCCATCCCGCAATGACAGACACACCTTTGCAGATAGCCGGACGCCAGTTCACCTCCCGCCTGATGGTGGGAACGGGAAAATTTCCTTCCAATGAGAGCATGAAAGAAGCTCTGGAAGCCTCCGGCGCCCAAATTGTGACGGTGGCTCTGCGCCGGGCGGATCTGACGGGTTCCCACGATCCCGCCGCCAATATTCTGGATTTCATTGATCCGGAAAAATACCTCCTTCTCCCCAACACCAGCGGAGCGACTACGGCAGAAGAAGCCGTACGCCTGGCGCGCCTGGCGGCAGCAGCCGGGCTGCCCAACTGGATCAAGCTGGAGATTCACCCGGACGCCCAGTACCTGATGCCGGACCCCATTGAAACGCTGAAAGCGGCGGAAATCCTGGTCAGGGAAGGCTTCACCGTGCTTCCCTACATTAACGCGGACCCCGTGCTCGCCAAACGCCTTCAGGAAGCCGGAGCGGCGGCCGTCATGCCTCTTGGCGCCCCCATCGGCACCAACAAGGGAGTACTGACCCGGGAGTTGATTAACATCATCATTGAACAGGCTATTGTCCCCGTGGTGGTGGACGCGGGGCTGGGAGCGCCCAGCCACGCGGCGGAGGCTCTGGAAATGGGAGCGGATGCCGTGCTCGTCAATACGGCTATCGCCGCCTCCGGCTCTCCCTCCGCCATGGCGGAGGCGTTCGCCCTGGCATGCCGTGCCGGACGCATGGCTTATCTGTCCGGCCTTCCCGCCGTTTCCTCCCAAGCTACAGCCACCAGCCCCCTGACTTCCTTCCTGCATTAAAAGGCCGGGAAAAAGCCCCGGTTTTCTCCCGCACCCATGGGTCAAGAAACTCCGGGAACATTTTTCGCAATCTTCCTGCGTATCAGGAATTCCAGGATGAAGCAGGCGGCTACAAACAGCACAATCAACGGAATCAGATAAGGCTGGCTGAAGAACATCTGGTAAAAGAACGCCCCCAGAATAAACAGCATCAGAAGAAAGCCCAGGATGATAAGCAGCGCATTTCCCTGAGTCTCTTTCCGGAGCCGCCAATGGGCGACGAACACCGCCAGGTAGCTGATCAGAAAACAGGCCCCCGCCAAATTGGCGATGGCTACCAGGTTAAAGGCATTCGTCATCACCAGAATCCCCAGCAAAAGATAGAAAAAACCCTCCGTTCCGTGGCCCCAGAAAGGCTGTTTAAAAATAGCTCCCAGCTGGCCGTTGCGCGCCAGAGCCCGGGAAATGTCCAGCATGCTGAACATGGTGGCATTAATGGCTGATGCCGTAGCAATGAGAGCCGCTACGGATACGGCCATGAAGCCCCACATGCCCAAAACCGGATAGGCGGCCTGCGCTACGGCCGTTTCCGTATGGCTTTCCAGGGAAGTAGCGGGAACGTTGGACAGTACTACGTAGGAGAGTATCAGGTACAAGGCCAGCACAAGGCCAATAGCCATAAAAATGGCTCTTGGCAGCGTCTTGGAAGGATTTTTCAGATTGCCCGCCGTATTGGCCATCATTCCGTAGCCGGCAAATGCGAAAAATGTCAATCCCACGCTGCCCAGCAAACCGTCCAGCCCTTTCACCGGAATGGGATCCGCGCCCACAGGCACGGAAGAACCGAAGCTGGCAAGCATTAAAACCGTCAAAATCAATAATTTGAATGCCACCATGATTACTTCCGACTTTCCAACGGCCCTGGCTCCCCCCATATTCAATGCCCCCAGCAGCAAAATAGCCACGCTGGCAAAAAGGGCCGTGGAATAAATGGTGACTGCCCTGTCCGGTAAAAACAGGCGGGACGCATAGGCTCCAAAGGATTTGGCCACCAGGGCCACGGTAATGACCAGCGTTCCCAGGTAAATAAGGGTCAGTGCGCCGGACAGGGTCTTATGGGAAAAAGCCTCGTTGAAATAATCCATAATTCCTCCGGAACCGGGATAACGGGAACCCAGTTTGGCGTAGGTGTACCCGGAAAGCAGGGCAGCAACGCCTCCCAGAATAAAGGACCAATATACATTTTTTCCCGCCATCAGGGTCGCCTGCCCCATGAGGGCGAAAATTCCCGCTCCCACCATGGACCCTATTCCTAATGCAATGACGCTCCACAGGGACAGATATTCTTTTGGGGCCTTCCCGTACATAAGGGATTTAGAGATACTACAGGAATGAAACGTTGACCTTTCCGCACGGGATGACACGTCCTGCTTATTCATCCGTCCTGCAGCCCCATCATGACTATTCCGGCACGGCTTTCCCCTTGAACCGTCCGTTGTCGGCATGTAGGGTACGGCTGATGATCAAAACCGCCATTTTTGATTTTGACGGAACTCTTGCCGACACCATACCCCTGTGCCGGGAGGCTTTTCGCCGCGCTATCCAGAAGCTGGACGGCAGAATATTGACGGATGAAGAAATCGAACGCCAATTCGGCCCGGACGATCTGGGAGTTATCCAGAAATTGATTCCCGGGAAACCGGAACTGCATGAACGCGGCAGGGAACTATTTATCCACTATTACCGCAAGCTGCACGCAGACCTGGCTCCCGCCCCCTTTCCCGGAACAGCCGAATTGCTGAGCACTCTCCGCAACCTCGGCATTCGGCTGGCCATGGTCACAGGCAAACGCCTGGAAAGCGCAGAGATATCCCTCCAGTTTTTTCATCTGTCCGAATTTTTTCCTATTCTGGAAACAGGCTCCCCGGAGGGAGGCGTAAAACCGGACCGCATCAAACGGGCTTTGTCCCGTCTGAATGCCGTCGCCTCAGAAGCCATCTATATTGGAGACGCCCCCACAGACGTGGACGCATGCCGCTCTGTCCCTATCCGCATTCTCTCCGCAGGATGGGCCGCGGAGGCGGACATCAAAGGCCTCAGGGAAAAAAAGCCGGACTTTCTCCTGACCCGTTTTGAAGACCTGGAACGTTTCTTCCGGGAACATCATGAAAATGAAGGCCTTTAAGATTGCAATCCTGCAGAAAACAGGCTACCATTACCCACCCCGTTAATATCAATCCTTCCATGACTTTTCAGAAAGAATCCGGAAAAGAGGGCCTGAAAATTCTGCTCATGCTCGCCAGCGTCATTATCATCACGGCCGGGCTGCAGGCGGGAAAACCGGTGCTCCTGCCCATCGTTTTATCCGGCTTTCTGGCAATCGTCAGTTATCCGCTGACGACTTTTTTCAAGAGCCGTCTTTGCTTCCCGCACTGGCTGGCAGTGACTTTCACGGTCATCATGGACTTTGGCATTCTGGTGGGCCTGGGCTATCTGGCCCAATACCTGGGGCAGGATCTGGCCAAAACGGTCACGGTCAAATACCAGCCTCTTATGATGGAGAAAATCCATGAACTCCGCGCTTTCCTGATTGAACAGGACTGGAACAACCTGGCTGACCAGATGCTTCAGGAATTTCCGGACCTGCTCAACGGCCAGCGCATCGTGGCGTTTTCCACAGGGGTGATGGGGCAGTTAGCTTCCATGCTGACCTTCACCACCCTGATTCTGATCCTGATGACTTTCTTCCTGGGGGAAGCCCCCCGCTTCCGGGCGAACATCAATAAACTGGGGCATAACAGCGACACAGGCATCCGCAAATTCTCCAAGGCCCTGGCCGGAGTTCAGAAATATCTCATTATTAAAACCTTCATCAGCGCAGTTACAGGGCTTCTGGCTTTCCTGCTTTGCTATTACATGAACGTGGACTTTCCGCTGTTGTGGGGCATCGTGGCTTTCGCCCTCAACTTCATTCCCACCTTCGGCTCCATCATCGCGGCTATCCCCCCCACACTTCTCGCCATGCTTCTGATCAGCCCTACTGCGGGCATCATTGTTGCCGGCGGCTACCTGGTGATCAACACAGCCTTGGGAAACTGCCTGGAACCCATGCTGTTGGGACGACAATTCGGCATTGTGACCAGTATGGTTCTGCTCTCCGTCATCTTCTGGGGCTGGGTATGGGGCCCCATCGGCATGCTGCTGGCCGTACCCATTACCATGTTGATTAAACTCGGGCTGGAAAGCTCCAAGGATCTCGCCTGGATCGCCCAGCTCATTGACAACCCTCCCACTCCCAGATTCCCTCTCCCCCCTCTCCATTCCGGGAAAACCAACGAAAGCACAACCAAGGAATAATCCATGCATTCATTCGCTTACAAAAACGGCACGCTCTACTGTGAAAACGTCAACCTTCAGGAACTGGCGGACAAGGAAAGCACACCCCTGTACGTTTATAGCAAACAAACCATTTTAAACCACTTTCACCGCCTCAGGGAAGCTCTGGCACCGCTTAACGCGGAAGTGGCCTACGCCGTCAAGGCCTGCTCCAACATCGCCATCCTGAACCTCATGGCCCGCAACGGGGCGGGATTCGACATCGTCTCCGGCGGAGAACTCTTCCGCGTCCTCAAAGCCGGGGGAGATCCGTCCAAATGCACTTATGCCGGCGTAGGAAAAACCGAGCAGGAAATCCGTTATGCCCTGGCGCAGGGCATTTATTGCTTCAATGTGGAATCCGAAGCGGAACTGCGGGCCATTAACGCCATTGCCGCCTCCATGGGAGTCAAGGCTCCGGTGGCCGTGCGCGTCAATCCCAACGTAGAGGCGGGAACGCACAAATACATTACTACCGGCAAGGCTGAAAATAAATTCGGCGTGGACTTCGAACGCATTGAATCTCTTTATGAGATGGCGGCCCGCGAACTTCCGAACCTTCATCTGAAAGGGTTGCAAATGCATATCGGCTCCCAGCTTACCCAGGCGAAACCCTTCCTGGAAGCCGTCAGGAAAGTCGCCCCCCTGGCTGCTTCCCTGAAAGAAAAACACGGCATTGAATTTTTCTCCATCGGAGGAGGAATTGGCATCGTTTACCAGGGCACGCTGGATTCCGGCGTTCAGGAATGGTGGAATGAGGACTGCGCCCAGCTCACGCTGAGCACTTACGCCCAGGCCGTCGTCCCCACCCTGCAACCTCTGGGATTACACATCATTGTGGAACCGGGCCGTCTTATCGTAGGAAATGCGGGAGCACTCATCACGCGTTGCCTGTATGAAAAAAACGGGAAAGCCAAAACCTTTAAAATTGTGGATGCAGGGATGAACGACCTCATCCGCCCCGCCCTCTACCAGGGCTATCATGAAATTATCCCGGTCAGAGAACACCCCTCCGGATCCTGCGTCACAGCGGATGTTGTGGGTCCCATCTGTGAATCCGGAGACTTCCTCGCCCAAAACAGGGACATGCCGGACGTGCTCCAGGGAGAACTCCTGGCCGTACTGTCCGCCGGAGCCTATGGTTTTTCCATGTCTTCCAACTACAATTCACGGCCTATGGCGGAAGAAGTCCTGGTGGACGGGGACCAATGGAACGTCATTCGCAGCCGCCAGAGCTGGGAAGACCTCATCCGGGGAGAATCCATTCCGGAATAACATCCCCATCCCGCCCATCTTTAGAATGCCCTTCCAGCGGTAAAACGAAGGAGGGGCATTTCCTTTCAACCGTACTGAATGGAAAACAAGGTAGAATTTTCAAGTCCGCCAAGCCACGCGGAGCTTCTTTCCGGAGACGCCGCACGCTACTGCCGTACGGGCTCCGGTGGACCAGTCCGGCCGCAAGTCACAATGATTCGAACATGAACATGTCCCGCAAGAGCGCTGCAACCCCGGCGTGCGCCTGAGTTCAGCCTTGCCCTCCTGAAAAAAAACACCTATCATATCCCCGTTATGCCAATAGCCACACCAGAACAATACATTACCATGCTTGAAACGGCCAAAAAGGAAGGCTACGCCTATCCGGCCGTTAACGTGACCACGATCGAAGTCATCAACGGCGCTCTCCGCGCTTTTTCCGAAGCCAAAAGCGACGGTATCATCCAGGTTTCCATCGGTGGCGGCAAATTCGCCTCCGGCAGCTCCGTAGGCAATTCCGCCCTTGGCGCCATTGTTCTGGCGGAAGCAACGCGCCGTCTGGCTGAAAAGCACAACGTTCTCGTAGCCCTTCACACGGACCACTGCCAGCCCGAACATGTGGATACTTTCCTGCGTCCTCTGATTGCCGAATCCCGCCGCCGCGTGGAACGCGGTGAAGCCCCCCTCTTCAATTCCCACATGCTGGATGCCTCCACGCTTCCCATGGCGGAAAACCTCAAGCTTTCCCGGGAACTGCTGAAGGAATGCGCCGAACTGGGCATCGTTCTTGAAATCGAAATCGGCGTTGTGGGCGGAGAAGAAGACGGAGTGGACAACTCCGGCCATCCCGCCGACAAGCTTTACACTTCTCCGGAAGATATGCTGATGACGTATGAAGCCCTCGCGCCCCTCGGCAAATTCATGCTGGCCGCCACTTTCGGCAACGTGCACGGCGTGTACAAGCCCGGCCACGTCAAACTGAAACCCAGCATCCTGCGGGACGGTCAGGAAGCCGTGGTAGCCAAACACGGAGAAGCGGCTCGCATGCCCCTCGTCTTCCATGGCGGTTCCGGTTCCGAACTTTCCGATATCCGCGAAGCCGTTTCCTACGGCGTCGTCAAGATGAACATCGACACCGACACGCAATACGCCTTCACCCGCCCGATCGTCTCCCACATGTGCGAACACATCAACGGAGTGCTCAAGATTGATGGCGAAGTGGGCAACAAGAAGGATTACGATCCCCGTTCCTATCTTGCCAAGGGTGAAAAGGGAGTCGCCGCCCGCCTTCAGGAAGCCGCCGACAACCTTATGTCCGCCGGCAAGACCCTCTTTGGCAAAATCTAAAAAGAGTTCCCTCAACGAGTTTAATGCCATGCCCGGTTTCTTAAAAGAAACCGGGCATTTTTTCTGGAAAAACCCGCCAACAGGGTAAGGCGGGAAACGCTTTCACCGAGTATTTATCCCTCTGAGACGACGGGAAAACGAACCGTTCCCCGTCTTCTTCTTTTCTGTCCCCTGGGCTTCTCCGATTACGGGACCATTAACCCGCATTCTTCCGCAAGGAAACCGCTGCGGACAAATAAAACGATAGCCGCACAGGAAAAACCGGAATTATTCATAACAGAACAAGGCCATTCCTCCGCTCAGCGGACCGCAGGGAACCCGGCAGCGCGGCCCTACCCCGGCGCCGCTTTGAACACAGGAGCCTTTCCCCAGCGCTCCAGGAACCTTAATTTCCTGCTTTGCGGGATTCCCTTACGCGGTCATTGGCGTTCAGGATGCGCTTGCGCAGACGGATAAAATGAGGCGTAGCCTCCACCAGTTCATCAGGTTCAATGTACTCAATGGCACGTTCCAGAGAAAAAATGACGGGAGGGGAAAGCTGGATGCCGTCTCCCTTCGTGGCTGAGCGGATATTGTTCAAATGCTTTTCCTTGCACGGGTTGACCGGCATATCCATCTGCCGCGGGTTTTCGCCTACAATCTGGCCTTCGTAAATATCTTCCTGCGGCCCCACAAACAGACGCCCGCGTTCTTCCAGCGCTACCAGCGCGAACGGAGTGGAAACGCCCGTCTCCATGGAAACCAGGGTGCCGGTGGTACGCGTGGTGATGTCCCCGGCATAGGGGCCGTAATCCCGGAACAGGTGGGAGAAAATACCGTGGCCGGACGTCAGATTGACCAGCTCAAATTCAAAACCGATAATACCGCGGGTGGGAATATAAGCCTGAATAAAAGTATGGCCCGTGCCTTCCCTGCATACCATGTCTTCCATCTGTCCCTTGCGGGCGTGAAGAAGCTTCATGACGCCGTTGGCATGTTCGTCCGGAACTTCTACGTACATCGTTTCATACGGTTCCGTAAGGCGGTCGTTTTCATCCCTCTTCATGATCACGGTGGGACGGGAAACGCACAGTTCATAATTTTCACGGCGCATAGTCTCCACCAGCACGGCGATCTGCATGGCGCCGCGGGCGGAAACGGAGAAAACGCCGGCCTTGTCCGTATCCTCCACCTGGATGGAAATATTCGTCCGCATTTCCCTCATCAGGCGGTCGCGTATCACGCGGGAAGTCACATTCTTGCCGTCGCGCCCTCCGAAAGGCCCGTTGTTGATGGAAAATTCCATGGAAATGGTAGGAGGATCAATCGCCACGAATGGAAGGGGCTCCGTATCCGCGGAACCGCCCAAGGTTTCCCCGATATTGACGTTTTCAAACCCCGCCACCCCTACGATGTTGCCTGCCACGCCGATGGCCGAATCCGTAGTGCTCAGGCCGGAATATTCAAACATGCGGGTCACTTTTCCGGAAATGCAGGAGCCGTCGCTCTGATGGAGCCACACGGTATCCCCTTTCTTCACAGTGCCGGAAGTAATGCGGCCGATAGCCACACGGCCCACATAATCGTCCCAGTCAATATTGGAAACGAGCATCTTGAATTCACCCTCCGGATCGGCATCCTTCGGAGCGGGGATATGTTCCACAATCTTGAATAAAAGAGGAGTGCAGTCCACAGGAGGTTCCCCCTCCATGGAATTCATGAAGTAACCGTCGCGGGCGGAACCGTACACGAAAGGGGCCTCAAATTGTTCATCCGTGGCGCCCAGCTCCAGAAAAAGCTCCAGCACCTGGTCATGCACGGCGGCGGGATCGGCATGCGGACGGTCGATCTTGTTAATGCAGACGATAACCGGAAGTTTCAGTTCCAGCGCTTTTCTCAGGACAAATTTT
>OHYD01001122.1_pt1 | contig 11814 bp, 8 predicted proteins | sample 1580191 | NCBI WGS metagenome assembly OHYD01 (sample SAMEA3882510, study PRJEB24775) | human gut metagenome | biome: human-associated habitat; feature: intestine environment; material: feces | place: Netherlands | collected 2009/2010 | reverse complement strand
TACTTTTGATCATCTATCCCAAACTGTTCCAAAGAAATTCTTTCTATATAGCAAAAGAGGATCCGCCAGCATTTCAGCGGTTCCTCTTTTCATTTACACAGTCTGCAAGCCAAACGCATCAAACTGTTTTTATTTTACTCATAAGTAATTACGCCCGGTCTTCATCCTCCAACATTTTCTCAAAAATTGGGAAGCAGTCGAAAGTTGCAAAGTAATCTCTTGGAGTCTCGGCGCGACGAATCATATCGAAGCTTCCATCTTCGTGAAGAAGGATCTCCGCAGATTTCAATTTACCATTGTAATTATATCCCATGGAAAAACCATGTGCGCCAGTATCATGAATCACCAGATAATCTCCCATATCAATCTTCGGAAGATAACGATCAATTGCAAACTTATCATTATTCTCGCAAAGAGATCCTGTGATATCATACAGGTGATCGCAAACCTGATCCTCTTTTCCAAGAACAGTAATATGATGATAAGCACCGTACATAGCTGGCCTCATAAGGTTTACTGCGCAGGAATCCACACCGATATACTCTTTGTGAGTGTGCTTCTCATGAATCGCTTTTGTTACCAGGCAGCCATAAGGTCCCATCATGAATCGTCCAAGTTCTGTATAAATAGCTACATCTCCCATTCTTTCCGGAACCAGAACTTCTTCATATACCTTGCGTACACCCTCTCCAATTGCACGAATATCGTTTGGAGTCTGCTCCGGGCGATAAGGAATACCAATACCACCGGAAAGATTGATGAATTTAATATGCGCCCCAGTCTCCTTCTGAAGCTTCACAGCAAGTTCAAACATAACCTTCGCAAGCATCGGGTAGTAATCGTTCGTCACTGTATTGCTGGCAAGAAATGCATGAATTCCAAACTCCCTGGCGCCCTTACTCTTCAGGATACGGAATGCATCAAAAATCTGCTCCGTAGTCATGCCATATTTTGCATCCCCGGGATTATCCATAATATCGTTGCTGATTTTGAACACTCCGCCAGGATTATAACGGCAGCTGATAATCTCCGGAATCTTTCCAACAGCTTTCTCTACACTCTCAATATGAGTGATGTCATCAAGATTGATAATTCCACCAATCTCATCTGCATATTTAAACTCTTTATCCGGAGTGTCATTAGAGGAAAACATAATGTCTCCCTTCTTGCATCCGATAGCTTTGGAAAGCATCAGTTCTGTCATGGATGAGCAGTCACATCCGCAGCCATATTCCTGCAGAATCTTGATCAGAAACGGGTTCGGGGTTGCCTTTACTGCAAAAAACTCCTTAAAGCCCTTGTTCCATGCAAAAGCTTCCTTTAAAGCCTGTGCATTTTCCCGGATGCCCTTCTCATCATAAAGATGAAATGGGGTGGGATATTTTTCGGCAATTTCCTGTACCTTCTCCAGTGTTACAAAAGGTGTCTTTTTCATAATAGTTTCTCCTCGTTTGTAAAATACAGCACTCGCTGCGCTTAAAAAGTAATTTTTCTATTGCAACAAATCAGATCATGTGACAGCTTTATTTGGCTTCAATCACATGCAGCATATTTGTTACAGCACCTTCCCGGGTCATATTGGTAGCAGGATCTCCAACCGTAAATACGATCAGGTCTCCTTTCTTTGCGAGCCGCTTTCTGCGGACAACGCTCATGGCCTGGGAAATAATGTGCTCTGTAGAATCCTTCTCGTATCCTTTCAGCGGTGTAACGCCCCATACAAGCTGAAGTCTATGCAGAATCGTATCATTGGGAGTGACAGCATAAATAGGAGCTTCCGGCCGGAAATTGGAAATCAGTCTGGCTGTTCTTCCTCCAAAGGTAGGAGTCACAATGGCCTTGGCCTTCAGATCTCTTGCAGTCTGCACTGCAGCCAGTCCCACAGCACTGGACACTCTGCTCTCACCACACATATTGCGGTTATGGGTATAATCCTCATAATTCAGGTGAGGCTCTGTGGTCTGTGCAATCTCCACCATCATCTTCAGTGCTTCCAGCGGATATTTACCAGCTGCAGTTTCACCGGAAAGCATGATCGCATCTGTACCGTCGTAAATAGCATTGGCAACGTCTGCCACCTCAGCTCTTGTAGGACGTGGATTACGGATCATGGAATCCAGCATCTGGGTAGCAGTAATAACCGGAACATAGTTCTCATTGCACTTGCGGATGATCATTTTCTGGATATAAGGAACCTCACTTGGAGGAATCTCCACGCCAAGATCGCCTCTGGCAACCATAATACCATCTGCGGCCTTGATGATCTCATCAATATTTTCAACACCTTCGGCATTCTCGATTTTGGCAATGATTCCAATATCATGTCCGCCATTTTCATCTAAAAGCTGACGGATTTCTTTAATCGCTTTTGCGTCACGTACAAAAGAAGCTGCAATATAATCAAACTCCTGTGTAATTCCAAACAGAATATCCTCTTTGTCCTGCTCTGTAATTCCCGGAAGCTTCACTTTCACATAAGGGACGTTGATTCCTTTGCGCTCTCCAAGCTCGCCGCCGTTTAAGACACGACAGACAATATCCCCATTCTTAATATTCTCAATCTCCAGTTCGATCAGACCATCATCAATCAGGATTCTGTTTCCCGGTTTTACATCCTTGTAAAGATTTTCATATGTGATGGCGACTCTGGTCTCATCTCCCTCTATATCACCGGTAGTAAGTGTAAATTCGCTTCCAGCCTCCAATGTAATCTTCTTATGATCCTTAAGAAGCTTGGTACGGATCTCCGGTCCCTTTGTATCAAGAAGCAGGGCAACCGGAATATTCAGTTCTTCCCGTAGGTTTTTGACCATGTCTACTCTTCCCCTGTGTTCTTCATGAGAACCATGGGAAAAATTAAAACGTGCAATATCCATTCCGGCACGCATCATAGCTCTTAAAGTATTTTTCTTACTGGATGCTGGTCCCATAGTACAGATAATTTTTGTTCTCTTCATAAGCAGTCTTTCCCTCTGTCTTTTCAGTCATTTGCTGGCTGCTGCCCACATCGTTCACAGCAGCCATGCAATGTTACCGGTTAACAATTACATTAATTTCATTTCACATGTGTATGTGTAAAAAGATGGTCCTGGCAATACTCATAATTTCCATTGCATCTGGAACAAAAACGAAATTCCAGATTAGGATCATCAAGCTCAGTACGTCCGCAAATCGCGCATTTGTGCTTGGTCACACTGCCGCTGCCTGATTTCATACGTCCCTGGGGTTCCATTGCTCTGCGGAATTCATTTCTTCTGTGGACCTCCTTCGGGTTATACCGGCTGAAATCCTTTGTTCCAAAGTAAAAAATAATGAAATTCAACAGAGAAGCCACAATCGGGATCACCAAATACCATGCACCTGCCATAATGTACTGAATCATTTCATATACAACGATCACCACATAAAAAATTGCCATCCACTTCATCTTCACCGGAATGATAAACATAAGCAGAACCTGCATATCCGGATAACACATTGCATATGCAAGGAATGTGGACAGACTGATATAGTAAGTAGAAAATACGTTTCCTACCAGAACATTTCCTCCGAGAAGGAAATACAGAATGAACGCTCCCAAAATTGTAAATATCACGCCCGAAAGAATATACAACGTATATTTAAAAGTTCCAATCGTCCGCTCCAGAGAAGTTCCAATTGGATAATAAAAGAACAGAACTGCAATTGCAAACCATAATACTCCGGAAGTGCTCGGTGGATACAGTACCCAGGTCACTAGTCTCCATACCTGTCCCCGCAGAATATACGCTGGTTCCAGGCTCAGCCAGTTCAGTATGCCTGGATTCACGATCATCAGTGCATAACCGATCACATAGCATACAATCATGTAAATTGTGAGATTGGGAATACCAAATCTTCCAAATTTTCGTTCCAGCTTATCAATAAATTTCATGTAATCCTCCTATTCAGAAAAATTTCTTCTTGGACAGAATCACAGCTGCCACAATACTCACCAGTATGGACAGCAATATCACCACTAAAAATCCCCATTTGTCAGCAGAAAACGGCATTCCCGAAGGGCTCAGGTTCATTCCATATGCACTGAACACAATAGTGGGAATACTCATTACAATCGTGATAACGGACAAAACCTTCATAACCACATTCAGGTTATTGGAAATAACCGAGGCAAAAGTCCCCATCATGCTGCTTAAGATACCGCTGTATATATTGGCCATCTCGATTGCCTGTTTATTCTCAATGATAACATCTTCCAGAAGATCCGTATCCTCCGGGTACTGCTTAATGCTCTCTACCTTCAGAAGCTTCTCCAGTACTACCTCGTTCGACCGAAGAGATGTAGTAAAATAAACCAGGGATTTCTCCAGTTCCAACAGTTCCATTAGTTCCTGATTACGGGTGGACATGTGGAGCTTCTCCTCCACCTGTTCACTTTTCTTATCTATAATACGCAGATAATGCAGGTACATAGTGGCATTGCGGTACAGGATCTGCAAAATGAATCTGGTTTTCATATAGGTAAAGAAATTACGTACTCTTCCCTCCATAAACCGGGTAAGCACCTGGGTATCCTCCAGACATACGGTAAAAATCATCTTCTTGGTAACAATAATACCAAGAGGGATAGTGCCATACCAGTCCTTGTCATTGCGTTCCTCGATCATAGGAACATCTACCAGGATCAGTGTATAATTATCTTCCACTTCAATACGAGAACGCTCTTCCTCATCCAGAGGAGCGCGAAGATCATCTACTTCGATTCCGAATCTTTCGGACATCTCAAAGATCTCAGTTGCAGTGGGATTGGTCATTGCAATCCAGCAATCCTCCTGTGGTTCCTGAATCTCATGGATCGCACCCTCTATTGTCTTAAAAATCCTTACCACAAGCTGCACTCCTTCCAATCTCTTGCTTCTGTATAAAAACCAGCTGTCCCACTTTTCTGTCAGACAGGTCTCCTATCCTCAAAAATACACGCTTAATTATAATTTCTACAGGAAATTTTGTCAATTCTAATAGATTCGGTTTACAAATTTTTTGCATTTCGCTATAATGTCTTTAACATCACATTCATACTTTAATTCGGCACAGCAGTTTTCCCTCCACAACTGGCGATTGCTGCAGTCCGAAGAAGAAAGGATTTATGCCTATGAGTCAGTCAACATTTGGAAAAAAATTTACAGTAACTACCTGGGGAGAGTCCCACGGCAAGGCACTGGGCACCGTTGTAGATGGCGTTCCAGCAGGACTTTTCCTTACGGAGGCAGATATACAGACTTATCTGGACAGAAGGAAGCCTGGCCAAAGCCGTTACACCACTGCCCGAAATGAAGGAGATGAAGTCGAAATCCTTTCCGGAATCTTTGAGGGACAGACCACTGGCACCCCCATTTCCATGATCGTGCGGAACAAAGACCAGCGTTCCCGGGATTACGGAAATATCGCGCAGACCTATCGCCCTGGACATGCAGATTTTGGTTTTGACAGTAAATATGGTTTTCGCGACTACAGAGGCGGCGGACGTTCCTCTGGACGTGAGACCATCGGCCGAGTTGCCGCCGGAGCCATTGCAGCCAGGATTCTGAAAGAACTTGGTATTACCCTGCAGGCCTACACCAGTTCCATCGGACCAGTCTCATGCCAAAGCTACCACCCTGAAATAATACCGGAAAACTCTTTCTATATGCCAGATATGGTTGCCGCAGAAAAAGCAGCCAAGTATCTGGAGAAATGCATGAAAGAGGAGGACAGTGCAGGCGGTGTTGTCGAGTGCCGTATAAGCGGCGTTCCTGCTGGCATTGGAGATCCTGTATTTGGAAAACTAGATGCAGCTTTTGCCCAGGCACTGATGTCTATTGGCGCCGTAAAAGCAGTGGAAATCGGCGATGGTGTAAAGGTTTCCACCATGAAGGGTTCCGAAAACAATGATGGCTTCCACATGGAAAATGGCAGAATTGTAAAGACCACCAACCACTCTGGAGGCATTTTAGGCGGAATCAGTGACGGCGGTGAAATTCTCCTCCGCGCCCACATCAAACCAACCCCATCCATTGCACAGCCTCAGCAGACTGTTACCACTACCGGCGAGAACACCTCCATCGAAATCAAAGGCCGTCATGATCCTGTGATCGTGCCCCGCGCCGTTGTAGTCGTGGAATCCATGGCCGCCATCACACTGGTAGATGCCATGTTCTCCAATATGAGTGCACGCATGGACTATGTAAAAAACTTTTATCTTTAAAATTCGTCAAAAAGGCAGTTACCTGAATCTTTCTCTCATTCAGATAACTGCCTTCATTATTTATTATAATCTGTGAAAAAATTCACTATTCACACTAACGCGTGTTTGAAAAAATATACCTATGCCTCCAAATCCTCAATATCATTTCCATCCGGTACCGGCCAGATATTGATGCAGTTCGGAGTCTCAATCTTACGCGGCTTACCTTTCATCATAATGATGTTCTTCTCATAGTCAACCTTGAAGGTGGTAATGCTGTTGCTGGAATGGTTGGCAACGGCAATGTGCTGGTTATCCGGGAAGATTACAAGGTCTTTCGGATAGTCACCACTTACCGGAAGGACAAACTTACGCTCCAGAAGTCCTGTCTCAGCGTCTACTTCAAACATACCAACTGTATTCTCACCGGCTGTGGTACAGAACAGATGCTTTCCGTCTGGTGCAAGTGCAAGTCCGGATGCTGCATTGTGAGATACATTTCCATCCTCCTTCTTCGCCAGGGTAGAAACGCTCTGAAGCAGTTCAAATTCTGGAACATCTCCATTTCCGTTATAGCTATAAACCTTAATCTCATTGCTCAGCTCAAAAAGCACATATGCGAAACGTCCATCTGCACTGAAACGGATAATACGCGGTCCACTCTCTCTCGGGCATCTTACAATATCCACCAGCTCCAGCTTATCTGTCCGCTTATTGATACGGTAAACCTTGATCTGGTCAATTCCATTATCTACTGCGCAGAGATATTTATTATCCGGAGTAGGACGTACACAGTTTACGTGAGGACGGAAGTTGCGCTCTGCAACACTTCCAAGACCAGTGTGGAAAACACCGTCCATAACACTTCCAAGACGTCCATCCTTATGAGTGTGTACAACGGTTACCTTTCCATCGTGATAACCTGCTACGTAAAGATATTTGCCATCTACGTCTGTAGCAAGGAAACAACCTCTCATGCCATCAATATCCACGCTGTTGATACGTGCCAAATCGCCATTATGATCACGCTTGAATACCGCAACGCCCTCATCCTCGATAGAATAAAGGTATTTTCCATTCTTGGATACCGCGGTATAAGACGCATTACTTACTTCCACTTCACTTCTCTCTGTGAGAGTACCTTCTTCCAGGTTCACGTCATAAACCTGAATTCCCTTGCTGGTTCCGTGAGTATAGGTTCCTACATAAGCCACATATTTCTTACCCATTTGTCTAGCCTCCTACAGTCTCTTTCTGGAAACCGTCCGTTCACGCTGTTCTTCCGATCTTTTTTACAGCGTAGCGGGTCACTGTGCAGCTCTGAATATTACTGCATTCTCTATATCAGTAAATCCTCTGCCACGGTTCATTTATTACAGCCGCATTTTATTACAGCAACTCGTATTCTGGTTTCTTTTATGTAATTGTGTCTAAATTATACCACACACATTTTCAAAGAACAAGCTTTACTGCATCCAGAGTTTCCATAATAATTTCATCTGTATGAGCCGCTGACAGGAACATGGCTTCAAACTGGGACGGAGCCATATGAATTCCCATATTCAGCATTTTTTTGAAATATTCTGCAAATGCCACTGTGTCAGAAGATTTTGCAGAAACATAATCTACAACAGGCTGTCCCGTAAAGAACAGGCTTCCAAGAGAGCCCACATAATTCATCTGGTAATTCAGACCTTTTTCTTTCACGATTTTTCCCATTCCACCGTAGAGAAGCTCTCCCTTTTTCTCCAGTTCCGTGTAAATTTCCTGATGGTCATACAAATATTTCAGCTGGGTAAGCCCGGCAGCCATAGCTACCGGATTTCCGCTTAAAGTACCTGCCTGATATACTTTTCCTGCCGGAGCAACCAATTCCATCACATCTCTTCTTCCGCCATATGCACCTACCGGCATTCCGGCACCAATGATTTTTCCATAAGTAACCAGATCCGGTGTTACACCAAAATACTGTGCTGCGCCGCCAAATGCAAGTCGGAATCCGGTAATCACCTCATCAAAAATAAGAAGGGCATGGTATTGGTCGCAAAGAGCGCGAAGTCCCTGCAGAAATCCTTCCCTTGGCGGAACTACACCCATGTTGGCTCCAACTGCTTCCACGATCACTGCTGCCACCTGGCCATCTGCCTGCTGAAAAAGAGTCTCCACACTGCCAAGATCGTTGTAAGCTGCCAGCATAGTATCCTCTGTACAGCCTTTTGGAACACCGGCACTGTCCGGCACACCACTTGTCATCACACCGGAACCTGCGCTTACCAGCATGGCATCACTGTGTCCATGATAGCAGCCTGCAAATTTGATGATCTTATTTTTCCCCGTATAACCTCTTGCAACACGGATTGCACTCATAACAGCTTCTGTACCAGAATTGACCATTCGGATCATATCCACATGCGGGATTCTGTCACAGATAAATTCAGCCATTTCCACTTCGATCTCTGTAGCGCATCCAAAGCTCAGACCTTTTTCACAAGCCTTCAGAACACTTTCCCGTATTGCAGGAAAATTGTGTCCCAGGATCATTGGTCCCCAGGAATCTATGTAATCAATATAGCGGTTGCCATCTACATCATAAATATAGCAGCCATCTGCACGTTCAATAAATCTCGGTGCTTCTCCTATAGCGCCATATGCACGCACCGGACTGTTTACACCGCCGGGGATTCTTTTTACCGCTCTCTCAAAAAGCTTCTCAGACTTTGTCATTATCCGATTCTCCCTTCCTCCATCATTTTTGCAATTTCTTCTGCAAAATAAGTGATATAAATCTGGGCACCTGCACGATAAGCTCCCACCGCCATTTCTCCAATGATCCGCTCTTCGTCGATCCAGCCCATCTTTGCCGCCGCCTTCACCATGGCATACTCACCACTTACACTATAGGCAGCTACCGGAACATTCACAGCCTTGGAGATCTCAGATACCATATCAAGATAAGACATGGCAGGCTTCACCATAATAATATCAGCGCCTTCTTCAATATCCATAAGAGCTTCTTTCATTCCCTCTCTTCTATTGTGGAAATCCATCTGATAGCTCTTGCGGTCTCCAAAAGCAGGAGCACTTCCGGCTGCATCACGGAATGGGCCATAGAACGCAGAAGCGTATTTTACTGCATAAGACATGATTGGAATATTGGTATAACCGCCCAGATCCAGTTCTTTACGGATGGCAGCCACACGTCCGTCCATCATATCGGAAGGCGCGATCATATCAGAGCCAGCCTGCGCATGAGACAGAGCTGTTTTTGCCAGAAGCTCCAGTGTCTTGTCGTTGTCAACATCATGGCCGCAAAGAACGCCGCAGTGACCGTGGGAGGTGTATTCACACATGCACACATCTGTCACATAATACATCTCTGGAAATCTGCTCTTTGCTTCCCGAAGTGCCTTCTGTACAATACCATCCTGAGCGTAAGCGCCGCTTCCGACTTCATCCTTATGAGCCGGGATTCCAAAAAGCATAATGCTGTTTACCCCTGCTTTTTCCAACTGCTCCAGCTTATAGGGAAGACGATCCAGGCTGTAACGGTACTGCCCTTCCATGGAAGGGATCTCTTCCTGGATTCCATTTCCTTCCATTACAAACAGCGGATAGATAAGAGAAGATTTGTCCATTCTGGTCTCTCTCACCATTTTTCGCAAATTCGCACCGCCCCTTAATCTTCTAGGTCTCTTAATCAGTTCCATTTTTCTTCACTCCTCTTCAGTGTCTCAACCAGTTCGATCAGACTGTCGATGGTTGCTTTTTCTGACATATATGTCTGCATTCCATAAGAATCCGCCGCTGCACGAGTCTGTTTTCCAATACATGCAGCACGAACCCTGGAATAATCAAGTCCTTTGGTGCTCTCCACAAAGCCTTTCACTGTGGAAGCACTGGTAAATACAGCCAGGTCAATGGTGCCCTCTTCAAATTCTTTCTTCTCATTAATAAGAGGACTGCTTACATATCCGGTCTCATAAGTCGGAACATCATCCACCTGTGCACCTGTTTTTTTCAGTTCTTCTGCCAGCTCCCTGTTTCCAAGGGAGGCTCTTGGAATCAGAATCTTTTCTGTTCCATTTAAAAGAGCGCCAAGCTCTTTTCCAAGGGTATTTCCATCATAAACAGAAGGCATGAAATCCGGATAGATTCCTCTTTCCAGAAACTTCTTCTTTGTGCCCTCACCGATCACCGCGATTTTTGCATTTCCAAGAGAACGCAGGTCGATCTTCTTTTTTTCCATTTGCCTGAAGAAAACTTCCACGCCTGCAGGACTTGTAAATACCAGCCAGTCATAGCTGCGGATATGAGAAAAGGCCTGGTACAGTCTGCTCTGATCCTCCAGAGGGATAATACTGATGGATGGAAGTTCCAGTACTTCTGCACCTTTCTCCCGAAGAAGGGCCGCAGTTCTGGAAATATTCTCCTTTGGCCGGGTGACAAGAATCTTCCAGCCTGCCAGAGGTAATTTCTCATACCAGGCAAAATCATCTGCCAGAGTGCAGACCTTTCCTACTACAATAATGGCCGGTGTCTGGATCTTCGCCTGGTCAGCCGCAGCTTTCAGGGTACCAACAGTAGCCACCACTCGTTTCTGACCTGCCGTGGTTCCTTTGGACAAAACAGCGGCAGGCATATCCGGTTCCATACCAGCTTTCACAAGGCCACTGCAGATATCCTCCATGGCAGTGATTCCCATGAGAAAAACAAGAGTTCCTTTCGTATGTACTAACGCCTCAAAATCAATGTCATACTCCATTCCCTTGCGCTTATGTCCGGTGATAACATGGACAGACGAACAGAAATCCCGATGTGTCACAGGAATTCCGTTATATGCAGGTACAGAAATCGGGGAAGTCACACCAGGAACTACTTCATAAGGAATGCCCTCCTTTGTGAGAAGCTCAAGTTCCTCTCCTCCTCGTCCAAAAAGGAAAGGATCGCCGCCTTTCAGACGTACTACCCGGTTGCCCTTTTTTGCCTCATCAGCAAGAACCTGGTTAATCTTCTCCTGGGGCATAGTATGGTGGCCGGCACGTTTTCCCACATTGATCAGTTTTGCAGAAGCAGGAATTCTGGTCAGGATTCCCTGTCCTACCAGGCTGTCATAAACAACCACATCTGCCTGTTCCAGAACCTGGGCACCTTTCATTGTAAAAAGCCCCACATCTCCAGGACCAGCTCCCACCAGCCAGACTTTTCCCGGTTCTTTTTTGTTGTCTTCCTGCAAGCCAGACTCTTTGTATTCCACTTTGCAGCGCTCCTGCAGTTCTTTTGCAAGAGAAGTTCCCAGTTTTTCTGCATCTGAAGGATTTCCTGTTTTATATCCTTTCAGATAATGTCCAGTCTTTTCTTCATAGTAAAGACCGGTAAGTTTCAACTGACCATCTTTGATTTCTCCATAGGCAGCTACCGGAGAGGTACATCCGCCATTTAAATATTTTACAAAGGCTCTCTCTGCTGTTGCAGCCTGATGGGCTTGCAGATCATCATACCCTTTCAGAAACTCATAATCCAGACCATCAATTCCCTGAACTGCAAGAATTCCCTGTCCCGCTGCCGGAATCATTTCTTCTGTATCAAAATACCGGCTGATTCTTTTTTCAAGT